>WLWD01002289.1_pt1:0-75000 | contig 138328 bp, 117 predicted proteins | sample 6712731 | NCBI WGS metagenome assembly WLWD01 (sample SAMN12718690, study PRJNA576275) | sponge metagenome | isolation source: marine sponge | host: Mycale hentscheli | place: New Zealand: South Island, Marlborough, Capsize Point | collected 2014-11-01
ATATTGTATAAGTTCTAAAACTTACAGAATACTGGTAATGAATATAGCAGTTACTAGGATGACCATTAAAGAAGAAAGTAATGGTTCTGCCAATATTTCATTAATAGAATTCTTTGTCTCCATAACTAAAATAATACATATTATTTCAGTGACTAAATTCAAATACATGGCTGTTTAATTACAGAAAATGAATTTGGAAATATAGGCTTTCTAATTCGTTTGTTAAGCATATAATATATTTTGCTTTTGTTTAGTTATATAAAACTTAGCTACTCTTGAAAATACATTATTAAAAACTTTTATTCTTACTAACCCTAACATGAAACATTTTGTTCAAATATTTCTTCTTCTTTATTTAAAAAATGATTTTGATGACATTTCAATCACACATAATTGGAAGAAAAAAACAAAAAAAAATTAACTACATGAGATAGTGTCAATTGCCTCATATGAAATTTGCTTAACTTAGGTCAGAGTGCAATGTTACATAAACACAGTGACAGCTTTCATTTCTACTGATACAGTCCCGATACCTAGCTACACCAGAAATATCCAAGCATTATAATCAGAATCATGCGAAGATAATGCTAGCCACACATTGGACAAAAGACTCGACTTATATTCAACATATTTGTTCGTCAATAAAAGAAAATTGCCAACTTAAAGGGAAGCTTTCAACACTTTGTAATAATTAAGTAACTTTATGTACATTCCATCTTCAACACTCAGTCTGTCAATGCCAACAAAAAGCCACATAATGTTAGGTTTAGTTACTGGCTACTCTTTTTATGTAAAAGTATTTCAAACATTCAGAGAAAACTGAATTATTGCAAGCATTTAAGTACTTGCCCATTTAGTATCTTAGTATTATCTTAAGCCATGCAAGAATGAAAATTATACTACTTGTATTGTATATCCTCAAGCAATTAGGCAATCATTTCTTCAATTACATTACAATGTCATGCAGCTATAGAAATAATTCAAGTTCAAAAACTACTGCAGAAATTAATACTGTAATCTTGAGTCATTTAGTATAATTTAAACTTTCAATTGTATATAATTATGTACTCACTTTCCTTTTCACTCGTAACTGTTCCATTCCCAATTCCAATGTACACGAGTGTAGCATTTCCTGTTCCAGTTCCAACTTCATTAGTCACTGAACAGAAATATGTTCCTGTTTGCTCAATAGTCAAGTTTTTTAGAATAAGATGAGAATTATTACTGTTATATTCAGTCCCATTGAATGTCCATTCATAACTATAATCCATTGGGTTGCCTCTTACTATGTTACAGATAAGAATGACTGTTTTATTTTCAGTGTTGTTATTTGAAATCGCTTCTATTCTGACCTCTGGAATTACTACATTATTACAATGTTTAATACATCAGTCAAATCATAAAATAATATGCGTTCAAGAACCTGAGGTGAGTGAATTACATTATGAGGGTGAAATAATATGTATGATTTACTCCACGATGTGGAAGTCGGTATGGGATTTACACAACCGAGGCGAGGATAGTGAAATGCCTTAATCGATCACAGGGATAAAACCAACTTGTACCATGGCAATAGGCTATAGGAAATGCACAATAACAAATTTAGATTGGACTGTTTACCTTCACCTCTTAGGAGGTGGGTATGAAATTTATTCACCTCAAATTGAGCAATCTGATTGGACAGTTTGAACTTACCCTGGTACAATATATCTCCTTGCTGACTGTAATAAGTGGTGTATTAGCTACAATATCTTTACTGCGGAACTTTGTACTAGTGTGGTGACTCATGATCAGTTAGTATAGTTAATTGACTGTGATACTCTGAGTGCTAGTTCATATAGGCTCCCACACTCCCAAACTACTTTAGTAGTTACTGACCTAGTTGAAAAGTTGTTTTTTTAAAATGTAGCTGTAAAAACCTGGGAACGCTAGCTGGTAAGTTAGGCTGGTACAAGCTTATTTGAGGGACATGAGATTGCCACAATTCTGAGTGTGAACAGTGATATCTTATGGACTGCCAGATTATGCTAGCATTTTTTCTGAAATAATAGACTTGAAATTGCATAGTGGAGTAATTCTAGATAAAGAATAATAAAGGGAATAATCCTTAATTATGAAAGAAAATCCAAAGTGTTTTTTTTTCCTTTTTCTATTACAATGGTAAGACATAAACATTTAAAAATGTTGATAGATGGTAGATCTTCATCATTTGGTTAAAGCAGTTGGGTTAGTGTTATCTACTCTGTTATTGTTTTCCAAAACGGGAAAAGTTTGAAACATAGAGCGCAGTCAGGTCAGATTCGGAGTTAGCAAGTCATGGAGAATCATGTTAACAGAGTTATCTTCTTGATCAACTCATTAACATACTACATCAGAATTGACATGTTAATTATTACCAACCAACCAATGAATTTAGTGGGAAAAACTGCTGAGCATAAAATTCACAATACATATTTTCTCTAAGATGTCTGATAAGGTTTTTCACGTTCATTGAACTCTTTATGAGGACATTCAAGGCTTTTTACTGAAAGATTAGCTAGCAATATTAAAGCCTCTATATTGAGTAATTCAGTTTAACAACAAGGGAGAATGATGGTTTCACTCGTTCATTCCATAATGTACAACTTTTTATACTGCAATTGTTTTTACTTATGTCTATATGAGAATAATAAGAAAATTTATAGAATAATGTATTATTCTTTTGGAGAAATAACAAAAAATTTTAGAATAATAATTCAAAAAATATCAAGCATAACCAGCAGGCCCTAGTGATATCATCAGGAAAACAGCTGTAAAAACCTGGGATCTGGTTAGCTGGTAGCTAGGCTGGTACTAGCTTATTTGAGGGACATGAGATTGCCACAATTTTGAGTGTGAACAGTGATATCTTATGGACTGCCAGATTATGCTAGCATTTTTTCTGAAATAATAGACTTGAAATTGCATAGTGGAGTAATGCTAGATAAGTTATTAAAAAGAATAGCTTTTTAGAATAATTTAAAAAAAAGAATTCAAAAAATAGTAAGCATTATCCGCAGGCCCTAGTGATATCATAAGTTATCTCACTGGTCAGGTTACAAACCTAAAAATTCAATTCTGAATATATCTAGTATAAAATAATTATTAGCTCTATTCAAGTATTTCAGCTCATAATTGTTAATATGACTAAATTCCTATTATAATGATTATATTTTCATCTCAAACAATACTTATTGTTAGATTAAGATGGAGTGACACAATAAAAAAAATGTATCATATTATATCGTTCAATAATGTAACACATTCATTCATATAATAATGGTATGTTTATTTCAATATCAAATAATAATTAAAAATAATGATATTTATTATACTTATAATAACTTTATAAATTTTTAACCAAATGTAGATGAACTTGAAAATAATTTAGCTATACTCATAAAGTCAAGTATATTATCAGGATATATACTTGAACAAATAGTAAACCTCTGCATTGTGAAGATTAGTAATTAATACATTTAAAGCAGCACATCCAATTACACATACCATGAAGGAACATAATGTCTTATACTTACATATTATATATGTTATAATATAACTTATTTAAAGCTAGAGATGTTCACAATGTTATCTTTAGGTATGTGACCATGAGATGACTCACCTGTTATCTCATGGCTGTATTGAGCAAGTTCATTACCCTAGTAATTATAGCAACTAGCCTAGCATCCATTTTTCAGCGTTTTGACAGCTACCTTACTCTAGTGGAGCCTACCCAACTGGGTTAGAGCAGCTGCTAAGATATCAGCTGGAGATGTGGAAAGCCCATAGAGAGTTTGCAACAAACTTACACCAAGAGTTACCAACAAACTACTTCAGTGAAGATATCTATTGCACTTGTCAGTGTGATATGGCTAGATATTTCACTCTCAGGCTTATTTCCACTCACCTCAGGCTCTTGAAAATAAATTAGCCTATTGTTGAAATATTTCACCATAACATACTCTGACTCTTGTAATAAGTTACTGATGATTAAAATTTAATATGGACCAGTACAACATAACAAGGTTTCAATTACCTTTTATCATAAGTGAGATATTAACAAAGAAAGAATTTTACATGATTAATGAACGTAATGTTTCACTGTTAACCTCCAGTAGAACTTGGGAATGTACCAATAAGTATACTGATTTTTTTGTATTAAAAAAGCGTCATATAAACAATATGTGCAAAAATATAGATAAATACTCAATAATAATATTAATTAAATGTATGAATTCGTACTAATAATATTAACTTATATATAACATTATGATGGACTTTAAAAAACTCTGAAGTCAATTATAATATCAGGGTTAATACTTGTTTAAATAGCAGACCTCTGTATTGTGATGCTTGACTTAGTACAAATATAGCATCACATCCAGTTTTAAATAGCATGAAGGAACTTTTATGTTATATACTTGCTTATTATGTGTTAATATGTTATTTTATTGGTGACTAAAATGTAAAGTAAGGATCAAGATTTTCAGTTACCTTTAATCATAAGTGAGATATTCACACTACTGGTATTATGAAAATCTGATGCAGTAGTCCTTCCAGTACATGTGTATACTCCATCATGTGTAGGATACTGGGCATCTACTATGTGCAGTGTAGAAATTATATTACCAATAGTAACACGATTATTAAGAGATGATAAAGAAGCTTCAGTAATAATATCTGTTTGGCTAAATTGAGTGTTTTGATTGTTAAGAGTCCAAGTGATAGCTGGTACTGGTCCACCAATTGAATTACAAGAGATGTTGATGTTACCTCTTTCCAGAACTGATAACCTCTCTATTTGCCCAGTTGTTGTGGTGGGTAATACTATTTATGTTAATAAAATGTTAAGTTAATAAAGTGTATGTGAAAGTATAATTTACCTGGGGAGACAACTGCAATTGTAGTACCAAGTCCTCCAGCTCCAGAATAGAAGATGTCATAAACACCATAATCAGATGTATTAGTTGGTTCCCGAACAAATATTTCAAAAAAGTTAGTAAATTCACTGAGTTTGGCAGGAGCTGATAAACTTGTACCCAATGTTGCAACACCTCTGTTCCAAACAATGTTATCATATTCTCCCTCACTAGAAACTTCCAAAACTAATTTATTAGGTATAGTATGAAATACCACTTGTGGTGATAATCTTGTAGGAACCGTAACATTACCTAAAATAGATTTAAGCATAGAGCACATTATCTTTAGAATAATTAAGCCTATAAAAATGTAACAAACATTTCTGACTATAATTAAAAAAATCTTGTATAGTATTAATGTGGCCGAGTGCTAATAAAGATTTAGTTTATGACTTTATATATAATAATAATTAAATGAGAGAAACAAGTATTACTATCTATAGCTAAGTATCACCAAAAAAAGTTATACTAATATTTAATTCCATTATGACATCATAAAACTTTTTAATATTACTCATTCATTATTATGATTATTTATAGAATGTAATACTTTAATTTCTAAGGATCTAAAATTTGAAAACTAAAACAATTTTAGATATAACACCATAAATGAAAAAAAAAAGTGCAAGTATGGTTATTTGAAAAGAAATGATGTAAAATTGTTGCCAGAGAAAGTAATATTATTTATTTTTTCATTTAATGATTGAAATATTGCTAGTACGAGTTTTCTTATGCAAAGTGATAGTTTGTGTATCCATAATCATACTTACCAGTATCAATTCTGAGTGGAAAGGAGCCATACATTCGTGAACTGCTATCAATAAAGATGCACTGATACACACCAGTATCAGGAGTAGTAAAAGTAAATGAGAGAGTAGAACTTAATTGACCGTTAATGCCTACAACAGTATCAGTGGGATGTAAAGTATATGGATTCCCATCTTTCAGCCATTGTACAGTAGGAATCGAATAATTCACTTCGTTATCTCCAACATGACCTACAGTGAAGGATAGAGAAACACTACTCCCACTATGAGCCCCTGTTCTGTTTGCATTAACTCCAGTTGTAAGGGGATCTTGAGATACAATCCTCAATATTCCAGGTGTTCTAGTAGATAACACTGAAAAAAATGTGTATAAAAACATTTTTATAATTATTACAACTGATGAGTTAGCTACCTATCATATTGAATATGTCACCACGAACGAAGTCTAGTCCAACCCTAGCAGTACACTGATAGACTCCAGCATCAGAAGACACTACATTATCTATCACTAATAGTAAGGTCGATGAGAATGAGGTATTGGAAGTTCTCAATCGTATATGAGGTACATCTTGTTCTAGTTTTCCTTCATCTCTATTCCATGTCATTGACAGAGTACTAGATATTGAGTTGACCTCACAATAGAGCCAGAGAACTGATCCCTCTACAATACTCTTATGTTCACTTAATAGCAAATCTGGCAATGATGACACTGATAATTTAGCACAGTGCATCACAGTAACACCTATATCCAAATAGCTACATTACTTTATATATTATGTCAGAAAAAGAATTAATTTAGTATTTCTACACAATAATATGCAACATTGGAAACTTCCTTCCAAATAAATTCTTGGTTTTGATTGGTAATAGTTAGGGTAAGTTCAATTTTATAGCATAGGAAAAAAAACAGTTGAGTGTAGGCTATACTTCTGGCTTCTCTATTTTCCTATTAGGGTAGTGGATTATGATAATAATCTCTGCATAATATCTATTGTTTGCAAATTATAATATTGATTAGACTTTTGTTTTATAAGAATTACTCTAACAGGGAGATTCACTAGCTCGTGTGAGCTCAATGATGCAAACTTAATCAATGCAATGTATTCCCACTGAAATTACCTCTGTTGTTATTGTTTTTATGCACTACTAAATAGTATATACAGTCAAGTAATACACGTAAATTCAATTAAGCATTAATTGTCAACTTTATCACAATACATTTGGGCAGTTCAGCAGATAAAAACTACATTCAAGAAAAATCTTTAACAACCAAAAGATTCTGAAACAGTCTGACAATTTGGTGGCATGGCTTATGAGAGGTGCCAGTAAAGGCTCCAAACTAATTGTGGCTTTTTATTGAGATTTGGCAATTCTTATTGAAAGTGGGAAGGGGTAAAAATTTCCACTTGGTAATCCTCCCCTTCTATGAAGCCAAGACAATGCTACAGTGAAATCAAGTTTATCAAAAACCAAAATCTGAATTTGACAGCAACTTGAACAATTTAACAATTATGTTTAATAATTCACTCAATTTATTTGGAACCTTTCACTGGCAACTCTCATAAGCCATGCCAAGTTGTTAGACAGTTTCAGAATCTTGTGCACAAAAAAATCTAGAAAGTTTATACAAAAACTGTCACATTACTAACATCTATGGCAGTTGTTTATACACTTTCTTTTTCTGCACAAAAATACAGTCATACAACAATTAGGTACAAGATAGAGCTAATTTTTCAATACGCAGAGAATGTCACTCTATCCTCTGCAGCAAGATAGTGAAACAAGTGCAAAATATTATATTACATCTGATACTGATTTGTTATATGACACTTATCAACACAGGTACATAAGGTGAGTCTATTTGATTGTGAAAAAAAAATCCAAAAATGGTTCAATCTCATGCATAACTAACCTTTTAAAAGTAAGACTAGAGACAATGTTTTTGTGACAAACATTATTTGAGTAGAAAATAATTGTGGTAGTCTTTGATTAGCAATGAGGTCTTCTACTTTAAACAGATGACAGCCAGTTGTCTTTTTATATCTTTAATGCTGTAAAACTACAGCTAACCAGTTCAACATCTAGTTTACATTCAAGTCAACGTTAATCTTCACTGGACTGCCTTAATCTTCTCTGGACAACGTTATTCTTCTCTGGACTCTCTGGACAACGAAAATTTCTCTAATGGATGCGCTGAAGTCTGGTGGCGCCCGATCATTTGTCTGAAAATATGATTAAACCATTTTGCTTGCTGGAGAGCTCAAGCTATACTTTGAAAATGAAAGTGAGAGGCTTTGTTTTCAAAAATATATTTTCATAAATATAAACAGATTAAAAATATGAGTCAAAAATGAGTAGCTATGCAATAAAATTTATAATAATACTAATGAAACCCGTGTGCAAAGTTTCGTCAGAAAATTTGGGAGTGCACTTATCTGGTGATTGCTTAGTAAATCATGGTATGCTCCCTTGAAAGTTTAAGTAAACAAAGTCAAAAACAACAATAACTGAAACATGCTAGTCTAGGCTGCAAATTGATTTCTTGTAGTTCAGTTATTAATTGCTTTATAGAGAAAATTATCATTAATTTTAAATCGTGTTCTAAACTTTTATAAAATATACATAATAGAATAATGTTTTGTTTTAAGTAGATGTGTCGTTGGATGGACCTATGTTCAATTAGCGACAATACACACAGACACTAGAATATAATATTCAATAGATAATAAGAAAATGAATAAGAACAAGTAGCAATTAAAATATCTATGCTATATTTACCTACTGACATTAAAGTAGAAATTCACATAATCACATGATTAACATCAAAAGTGTAAAAAAAAACACAAAGAAAAACAAAACAAAAACAAAACAAAATACAATTCATTATAACTAAATGATTGCTGTTTACTTACAGTGTGAATCCAGTGTTAGCGATAGGGACAAGCCCAAATATATTTGGGTTAAAATTACCAAAATTTATATGATTGGTTGTGCATGATTTGAATATTAATTTATGAGTGAATTGCATGTGTTAGCATGCATTTGTCCAATGAAATGTATTGCCTTTATTGGTAAACTCTCATCCTTATAATTTTGAAAACACTGCATGTGGAGGGGGAGGGCCCTGTCTCCTCAGCACCCCCCTCCCCCACTACCCACCTCTGGATCCTCCCTTTCCAAAGGCTATAAATGTAGAGTATTTTTACAATGTTTTTTTCATTTACCTGTTTTAAAATAAACTACTAAAATGTACTTACAGTATATAATTCAGATTATGTAAATAACAGTGCCTAATACCTGTTGCCACATAGGAAAATGCATTCAAGTAAACAGAATGTGGCTTAAGGCAATGTTTTCTCTTACTACCTGTGTTCAGAGTTATCACATTGGATTGTCATGTCCCCCAGGTTATACAAGTGTTTTTACTGCACAAGAAACAGTTGTTATGGTATTCACACATGAGCAGTACATAGTAAATGTATTATTCATTGGATACTGCAGAATATTACTCGTGTACTGGCCATATAATTATACTCTTGTGCCTGCAGCAGCACTCGTGCAAATATAAGTCAAAAGACTTGTGATATTCTCCTCTATCAAATGAATAATATTTACCATAACTACTGATCATAAGCAATGAAGTATGAATTAATTTTAATTGGACCAACTCTTCTTCATGATACAAAAAATTCAACTTCAATTTCAAACGTTTGATTTATAGCTAATTAGATTGAAATCTACTTAACAATGTTTATAATTTTCAATAACCAACTTCAGTTTATAGACTCTAGATAAGGATGTACATAAAATAGACAGAATTAATTTTTTTAATCATTATAATTCCTCTATGAATAGTTTCAAATGATAGGATTCGCAGGTAACCCAAACAACAACTCACACACAGACCTATGTCATTAATTAATTCAATTGAGAGCATTTGAAACATTACAAAAGGAACTATTAAATCATTGTACAAAAATGGTTGTTTATTTGTTACTTATAAGAATGTATTTCCTGTAATACAGTCGAACTTCCGAATAAAGGACAAAATGGGAACACCAGTTGTCCATTGTTGAGAAGCTGTCCCTTTTCGGAAACCATCACTTTTTGACTGTTTATTTAATATTTGATTGTACAAAGTGTATTAGATTATATGAATTGAGTGAAAAATAAATAAATAAAATAATAGAACATAGCTCGTATACTGGCTTTTTTGAGCCACAAAAAAAATCACATCAATTATAGTCTGTTTAATGAAAAAAATTTAAGTTCACAATACTGTTTATAGTTGTTCCTTACTCTCTGACTTCTTTATATGGTCATGATGCTCCAAATATGAGCTTACATTTTTCAATTGCTTCTTTGTACCGAATAACTGAATTTCAGCAAGGGGCCGCTATACCACACTTATATTATACACACCGAGTATATACGTTGTGCAAGCACAACTTGCCCTAGGTCCACTCCTTTCCCACTTTAGCGATTGGTAAAATTCTGGCTGCTCGTGACGGACTGCGGGTTAGAAATACACTTCATCTACAGCCTCTGTGGACCCTAGATAGCTAGAACTTGTTGATTCAATAAAATTGTCGGAACTGTAGTACATTTTGATATGTGTCAATGAATGTCCATTAAGTGAAGTACTTTTTGTATGGTGTAGCAATAGTGGGAATTCTGTTCTGTCAGTTGTCAGGAACTCGGAAGGTCCGCATTTCGGAAGCTCCTAATATACAATTTTCAATAGGAAATCCAGCCATAGTTTTAAGCTTGTCCTTCTTTCGGGAGGTTGGTCGACTGTATACAATAATGGTGCATCACCATTGTCATTCTCTACCCCCCCCCCCCCCCCCCCCCCCCCCCCCCCCCCCCCCCCCCCCCCCCTACACAGATAATGATGAAATGGAATCATCATCTGTGGTTACAGGAAATATTTGAATTAAGGGCATCTTTTGAGAATTAAACATGATAATGTTCTATACGTTTTGCTTTATAGAAAATATGAGAATTTGTAAACAGTAATAACAAAATTATTTGTGTAGTCAACACATTATTCCTGAATTCTCACCAACAGCTAGCTATTCACAATGGCAAACAATATGTATGGAAATGTAAGATTTGAAGTCATTAAATTTTTTTCTTCCTTAAGTGTAAAGAAACCATAATAATTATACTTGTTAATAACAGATAATGCCAGCAAAGAAATTGTGGCATTTTTTTTTGTATTGAAAACATTTACTATTGTGAAAGCTGACTTCCATATAGGTAAATAGCTACAGCCCATGAATAGTAGCATTTTGAAATAGAACTTGTCATATTGCTAACCCCAAATACTCAGCTACTATTAACGGAATCTTGTTAATTATTTTGTGGGGCCAACAAACTCAATATGGAGAGGTTATATTGAATTTACTCTTTTTCTATGAACAATTTCTATTAAATGTTTACAAAAATGATAAACTGAAGAACTGATTAAAATAAAAAGAACTACTTCATTATATGAATAAAGTTCCATTCTTTTCTTTCAGGTCACACGTCAACTTGGTGGGACTGATAAAAAACAGAGAAATTAAAACTCCGTATAAACACACACCAAACAACAAAAGTATTGCTGCAGTAGCTGGGTGGCCTATGACTGGAAATGAATAAGGAGTTGAATAACTTTCACTGGAAGCCAGCACAAATTTCCTGAACATTTTAATAGTTGGTTTCTCTTTGATCATATCCTGTTTATTCAACAATTTTTTATCAGTAGTTTCATAAAATATCTTCTTGCATACTTGTATAGAACGTATCTGAAGTGCGAATGGAATTATGTAACAAGTTATTGTAATAAATCCGGAAAAAGTTAGCACTTGCACTAAATTGGAGGTTCCAAATGCTGCTGCAATAGGAAGTATCGCTACAATAAACTTGAGTGATAACCTAATTAGCCAGTCATGTTTATACTTTGACTTCTCTGAGGTGTCTCTTCCAGTTATGACAATGTATATACCATTAACTATTACATGAACTCCTAGTGGGAATCCAGAGATCACGTCAAGGGATGGGAACAGTACAATATAATATGAAAGTATACGCATTGGCATCGAGTGGTTGGGACCTGTAAAGGCAGCCTAGTAGGAAGCAAAATATGTACAGTAAACATAGTAGTAATTGGAAGCTAGATAGCACTGAACTTACCCAATTAAGAGTGCAGTTTTCTTGTACGGCTGCTCTCAACCATAAGTAGACGGCAACTCCTATCAGCAGATAAGACATAAAAACAGATGCCACTACTGCTACCAGCAACCAGTGAAGGGATTTCTTCTGTTTAATTGGGTGCACGAATGCAGGAATGCTGACCAAAAACATGTAGCCGAAGGTAAATATTGGAATTGATTGCAGCCATCCGAAGACATCAAACTTCACAACAATCGAACTAAGTTCAAGGTTGCTTGCGATAGTGGGATATGTACTATTATAATCACTTCCAGTGATCAAGCATATATCTACATCTTGAAACAATTGAACAATGCAAAATAATGCAATGATGGATATTGTTGTGAATCTCATTAGTCCAAATAGCAGCTGAAAAAATGCCTGCTCCTTGAGATCTAAAAGTGAGAGTGAAATGACCACACAGGCATACAAAGTCACACTGAGATAGTATGTATACAAACATCCGCCACTGGGGAGAGTATGATGTTGAAAGGCTTTGTCAGGACAAGTTAAGTATGAACTGATGAGATGAAATGGAACTTTAGTAGCCCAGGCTGTTCCAGCAACTGTAGCATCTGACCATATTCCTGTGAACATAAACGCTGTCTGGGCTATAAATACAGCGTATTTAAAATATTTATGAAAAAATATTTCACACAGATCAATGATTTCAAACTTCCGCTTAGTAATTTCAAAATTTGGTGGAGTGTTGGTGGAGCTACATGGTATCAATTCAATAAACAGTTCATCTTCATCACTCTCCTTCTCACTATTTGACTTCATATAATGTAGTGCCTAAACACGAAATCAATAATTTATACAGATTATACAATTATTTAGTGAAGCTACATTACCTGTGCTCTTGCCATTACTTCTAAAACATAATTGCTACCAATCCAAGTGGCCATTGTTATAAAAGTTATAGTAGGCAAGGCTGCCAAGTAACCACTGTATACAAATCCATAGGGTATGCCAAGAAAGCCTGTTCCAATGCAGTAATTCACAAAAAAGAAGAAGCCAACAGCTATGTGAAGGTTTTTATTCTCTTTGTCACAAGAAGACATAACACGAAAACTCTTTTACTTGTAAACATTAACAATTATGAATAAACGCTTTATAACTTGGAACACTTCCGTTGAAACAAAACACAATTTCAATTGGTAGCTGAAGAGTTAGCAATTTGAAGGGACGCTTCACACGCAGTCTCGCTAGCCAAGACTTTTTGCCTATGGCGATTCGAACCTTTTACTTCCTCTCAGTGTGCAGCAAGTAAATTTAAAGTATTGGACTAAATTGGCTATCGCAGGAATTAGTTAAACTATCTTCTACAAGCAGCAGACAATAACTGGGAGTAGCAGAGAAGTGCCAGCGCTGAATTACCAAGTAAACAAATAGCACAAGACTAACTGGTTAGCTATCAAAACAGGTACAACAATAAAATGGAAAGAAGACAAGAGTGTCAGAGAAACAGGAGGGTAGCTCTCTTTGATCAGCAAGGAAGAATAGAGGGAGAGAAATATTCAGACTGAGAAGCTGGAGAGCAGAGAGTGTCCTTGTCCATGGAGAGAAAGAGAGACTGGAAAATATAAAGGTTAAGGATGAGGAGGAAAAATGTAAGAAGAAAGGAGGAACCTGTAAAGCTAGGGAAGAAGAAGAGAAAGAATTGTTGCACACATAGGTAGATGTTATACATTTTTCATTTATTAATAGTATTCATTTAGTTCATATTACAAGATTAAAATATTTTTTAAGTTAAAAAAATATATATAATAGTGAAAGTGTCACCTTCATCCTCATAAAATAGTATCAATGAACATATTACAGGAAAGCTTCCCTTGGGGAGAAATAATAATAAGATTAAAAAAATATTATGAAAAAAAAAAGGTTAGTACCAATAGATATAATTTAAAATTTTACTATACAAAGAATAGAATAAATCTTATGATTGAAAAAGACATCTCCGTAGTTATCCCTTTAACGATCGCTATTGGACTTCATCAAAGATATAGTGTTGACATTATTCTAGCGTTGGCGACCCCTTTCCTTTTTATTAGTTGCTCGTGCGGGAGAGGGAAAGAGAGTCCGGTGTAACTAGTGATGTGCTTGAGCACAAATGGCGAGCGAGCCTAAAGACTATACTATTATGATTTTGACTTCTAACACTGAAGGTACTGAAAATAAGGTCCAGTTTTTTAATTTAGCATATAGGGTAAAGGGATTTCAGTACCATAGTAACAACTCTCTGCAACTGCTTGGAAGGAAAAAAACAAAAACAAAACAATACACGTTATTTAAACGTTTTCTTTGTGATATTCTTTAGCTAAGTAGTGGTTGTAACACACAATGCTTTGACACAACTGGACATGCACCTACACAGACTTACCTTCGCGGTAGTCTAGTGGACAATGTATTTTCAAGTAAATACTGTTGCGCACAGCTTATAACCATGACAAAGAGCGCATTGATTTACCACCGCCACTAACTCGAATAGAAATGGAAGTCCCTTAAGTTTTCAAGTTTTAACTGCACCCGCAAAAGAATTCAAAACGGTAAACAATTCAATTTCTAGGGTGATACGGGTACTGATCGATAAACCAGAGGATTCTGTTTAGTGCAATTTGGGATGGGGTCGACAACCGAACTAACACAAAAAGTGACTGAATTTAAAGTGTACTTCACCTTTTGCACCAGTAAGGCACAGTTTAGAAGATCAGTCTTTTATGGTGACTTTCCAGATTGTGGTGATTTCTCTAACGTTGGCAGTTTATGTTGTGATACAATATTATGTGCTCATTTATGTGTATGTGGACAATGATTAGACCATAATAAATTTAATTTTGTATAATTTTTAAAAGTGTATACTCTTAATAAAATATTCATTTACTACTTGATGATTCAGATTCTGAGTGGCCATGATGATTATGTGGTATAGTTGTGTGTAAAAATGAAGATAGTTTGATGATTACCATCGACTAATTGCTGCTTTGGCTACCTTTTATTTTTCTTTAAGCATTGAGTAGCAAGTGAGTTGTAGCTGGTAAGAAGTAAAGGCTTAAACAGTTTCCTTCTTTTTGGTCTAATGGTGTACAGTCATGTCAGGTGTGATAATGAATTTTAGCCTGAAGACTGTTTCTACAATTTATTATATTTATAGTTACAATATATGTACCCATTCTCTTACAGTTAATTCTGGAGACAACGAGCATGTAGCAAGTGGGCTCTACCTTGTGAATGGTAGTTTTGTTTTGATTCTTTAGAAGTGTTTGCTTTGATTGTTTAGAAGTGTTTGCTTTGATTGTTAAGAAATGTTTGTTTTTGTATTGCTGGCACAGAAATCTTTGGCAAGATAGGCAGTGCCGTAGTTAGTCGCTCTTCAATATCCGCAACAATGACTTGATGCTTCTCCAATAGTGAAGCACATTTTCTACAGATATAGCCTCTTTGTAGGCTAGTTCGATCTATCTCAGGATATTATGCAACTATAATTTTTGTCAGCAACTGTATGAACTAGTTCATCAATATAATATAGGTATTTTCTTTGGAAAAAAAACTAATCTGCTTACTAGTCAAAACCTCCTTTTCTTTTTCTCTTCATCCTCATTAACTGATTTTCCACTGCAAAAACGATGCCTTAAAGCCGTTTTGCAACCAAGACTTCCCAGCAATATACTTTTGCGTGACTGTGATACTTTACAACCACAACGCCCAGTTACGTTACTAGTGATGCACTTGAGAACAAATGGACATTTCAGAAGAATCTATCAGTCTATTCTAAAAGTATAAGTAGTAGCTCGTTGTGACCATAGTTATCTAACAAATACAATTATTTTCTTACCTCAACTTCCCGAGTAGTCTCTAATCTCCCCTTCTGACTATCAGAGTTGCCAGTAGCTTAGGACAACAATCACTGAGAGCTAACTATAGATGGACAAGTTGTTGAAATATGTAGCCAACTGTTGGGAATGAACACTTAGCTACAACTGTACGCATTTGACTCAAGGCATTGGATATGCACACATTTCTAGTGATGTCAGTTGTCCCCCAGTTGGTAATGGTCATCAATTTCTCGCACAATCAAAATTTATTAAGCAATGGTGGCCTTGAGTTATGCAAACAAGTGTGGCATACAAGTTAACATATATTTAGTAATTAAGCTCCTTCCACTACAGGAAGCAAACTAATCATGGTATTAATAAGTTTATTGCTCCAAGTAAACAAGCTTTATTTTATAGTAAGTTCTAATGGTATTATTTACTAACCTATGGCTACTAAATTTTGGCATTACAAATAATTTAGATCTGTTTTTTATCAAAATTTGATAATATATGGACTTTTTTAAAATTGTTATCGTTTACGATGATGTTTGCGGCATTTAGCTATGTCTTTTTGTCACATTGCTTTACATTTTATAGATGAAGCTATAATACTGTAGTTAGACCATAACATTCCAATATAAAAAGAATATGCTCTTTAACACAAGCGACAGTTGGATTCTCACCAATATGTGTGTGATAATTACAGTATAAGATCAGCATTATTGTGATGAAAACAGAACAGCTTTGTTATTTTGTACAGCATATGGCCAAATAATAGCAACAAAAAGGCTGGGTTGATACAAGAATTCATACTGTTATTCATGTCATTCATGTATTTAAGACCTGTGCTACATATTCAGAGTTAAAAATTGGATTTTTTGTACATAAATATTGAAGTCTCTAGCTAAGCCAATAGTTTATAACATGATTTTAATTTAAACCACTTTTTGTTATGGCATTTTAGTCTTACTTCAAAGATCAATACAGTGATATATTTTATCACGTACAACACAGTTGATAATATTATAGTATGTAAAGGTGCAATAGTTTACCGTAACATTACAAAATTTATAATAACTTTATTATCACATGATTGAATCAGTTTATCCAATCTCACATAGCGACTATAGCCTTTGTTTTTGGCTTCCTTGAAACACTGAAAGTTAGAATGACAAACTGCAACATGTTTGTGGGAGTGTTCGGTCTGTAATATATTTGTGCTTGTGAGGGGAACAACATGCTCCTCTCTTGGTTAGTTAGATTGTATGTACTTATAATAATATTTCACACAATCTAGCTAACCAAGAGAGGAGCATGGTGCTTCTCATGAACAGAAATATATTACAGACCAAACTCTCCCACAAACATGTTGCATTTTGTCATTCTATGGTTATACAATCCAAACTAAAAGTAATGAAGTTTAAAACATGATTTTAAATTTTTTAATATTCAATTATTATTAAAAATTGGATTTTTTTGTACATAAATATTAAAGTCTCCAGCTAAGCACTTTCATCTGCTATTGTACACAAAACTGTATACAAATATTAAAACATGATTTTAAATTTTTTAATATTCAATTATTATTAAAAATTGGATTTTTTTGTACATAAATATTAAAGTCTCCAGCTAAGCACTTTCATCTGCTATTGTACACAAAACTGTATACAAAATATTAACATATTCTTAGTAAAATGATTAACCACACCCATGCAATCACAACCACACCCTATTCTGGCCATACCACCCTGAAATTTTTAGCTGTAGTGCCTGGGTATATGTTACACAGTAAATAATAGGTATAGCTCTAACATTTGGAGCAGAGCAATGCTAGCCATATTGTTATATAGCTTATCTAAATAACTATTGGACAAAAAATTACTTTCTAAGTGGAGGTTGCATTATGTCTATTATCTGCACTTATAATAAAGTTCTAGCTTAGCAATATTATGCAAGGGAGAAATGTTATTACTCCAGAGTGTATAATGCTAACATATTATTATGTACAAATGTTGTTTTTTTTGGACAAGTCTGTTTTCAGTTTGTTACAATGTTGACTTGAGTAGTAATGACAATAATATTGTAATTTTTCTCATATTATAGTAATAGTGCATGTTGTACATAATGATACAGACACTGTAAGGATATGTATACAAGTAATGCTACATATTCGGATATGAACTTATTGCGTGGTATTAATATGTATTTTGTGATATATAATCAATTCAATATAAGCAATTACATATAGCTAAATAGAAATTCAATTTTATGGCCACTTTTTTATTCAGTGTAATAAATTACAGTGCATCAAGTTTCGTACCTTCCTATAGTTTGGGAATCTCCAACTGGTCTTTTATTGATCTGCGGATATGAAAACTTGTATTGAGATTGTGATACTGGACCATCTGTATAATTTTTGGGAGTGTTCAAAACTAACCTGCACCTGTTTACTGTTGCTCCGTACTATTTTTTAACTTCAATGTTGTGGTTGGGATACAGTTAGTTTTCTTAGGCCACCTTGTGTAAACTGAAGTAGGCTTATAGGTACTTTTTAAAACTATTTGTATATACCGTCTTAAGCTTAACTGAAGTAGATGATGCAGCAAAAATGGAAGTGTTATGTAGTGCTACTTATTCTGGGGACCACAGATAAGTATTAACTTATTTGTATCATTTTTAAAAAGCCATTTGCAGCACAGATTTTGATAGTAGTAGGTATATAAAAGGCTAATCTTTGAAATAAAAATTCACATTTGCAGCACAGATTTTGATAGTAGTAGGTATATAAAAGGCTAATCTTTGAAATAAAAAATCACAGACAGTCTTAGAGCATTATATTTGCTGCACAGATTTTGATAGTAGTAGGTATATAAAAGTAATAATCGCAAACAATTTTAGAGCATTGTACTTGCAGCCCACTTATGAAAAATATGTAAGCTTCAATACACTAGTTGCAATAAATTGTAAGTAACTTGGAATAGCTATTACTGACTTGTTAGCTAAGCATATTTTGATGTTGATATTAAATATGATACCATTCTACATTAATAAACCTGTTAATGGCAATGTAGTAAGCAGTAATGCAGTGCTTTATATTATTAATTTATATGTTAGATAATTGTTCACTGTCAGGTTTTAGTGATCATTTGATTTATTACACTTTTTTTATATAAATTAATGAGAATCAATTGTTACTTTGACATGTGCTACTTTAATATATCACTTTCTTATAATTGATATTATTATGGTGAATATTATTTGACTACAATGATTGTGATAATTAATAGAAACTATTGAATAGACCTATGATGAAAATTAAATTTTTTCAACTACTACACACTTTGTTCATTGGTAAAACATGGCAAACTTACCCAAAAGCTCAAGAAAGGGATAGCTGTGTATACATTAAGAAACTTTAAAATGTTGATATCAAAACATTACATTAATTAACATAATATAGATGATATTTCTTTGTGTAATATTATTGCAGGCATTACAGTTCACACGCATATATCAGTAACATCACTCCCGTATTTACTATTCAGTGAACATAAGAGTATTGTAGAGGGATCAGTTCTCTGGCTCTATTGTGAGGTCAGCTCCATTTATGATACACTGTCAGTAACTTGGAATAAAGATGAAGGACAACTAGTACAAGATGTTCCTCATATTCGTTTGAGAACTTCTAACACCTCCTCCTCCTCTATCTTACTACTAGTGATAGATAATGTAGTGTCTTCTGATTCTGGTGTCTATCAGTGTACTGCTAGAGATGGACAAGACTATGTTAGAGGAGAATCATTGACTATGACAGGTGTTATTTTATCAATTTCAAAAATGTTAATATTATTACACATTTATTGTTTCAGTTTTATCTTCCACAACACCTGGAATGTTTAGAATTATATCTAAAGATCCCCTTACAACTGGACTCAATGCAAACAGAACAGGGGCTCATTGTGGGAGTAGTATTTCTCTATCCTTCACTGCAGGTCATGTTGGAGATAATGAAATGGATTATTTGATTCCTACAGTACAATGGCTGAAAGATGGGAGGAATCATTCTACTTTAGTTCCCTACTTTAGTAGGCACAAATGGTCGATTAAATTCTACTCTTTCATTTACTTTTACTACTTCTGATGCTGGTGTGTATCAGTGCATCTTTATTGATAGCAATTCACAAATTTATGGATCATTTCCACTTAGAATTGATACTGGTAAGTATAATTGAACCCGCATCACATATTTAGTAGATCAAGAGCACTTCTTGTATCGAAACATACTGATTGAACAAGCAATTATTATTATTAATATCAATACATCATACAATGCAGTAATATTGCCAAAATTAAGCCTTGTAGTATTGTTTATAATTTCATAGCAGTGTCTGTATATTGCCTTAAAATTATGTATAAATAAACAAAATATGCATTATATTGGGCTTAGTTGAAAGAAATTGTTTTTTTATATCTTAATTCTATACTAGGTAATGTTACTATTCCTACAAGGGTATCACCACAAGTTGTCTTTCATACCGTACCTAATAAATTAGTGTTGGAAGTTTCTAGTGAGGGAGAATATGATAACATTGTTTGGAACAGAGACGCAGCAACATTGGGTGCAAGTTCATTAGCTCCTGCTGAACTCAGTGAATTTGTTAATTTTTTTGAAATATTTGTTCGTGAACCAACCAGTACATCTGACCATGGTATATATTATATAGTATATTCTGGTGCTGGAGGACTTGGTACTACAATTGCAGTTGTCTCCCCAGGTAAATTAATATTTCATTTTATGACTATTAAATTAATGTGTGCATTTCATTAATTTCAATCTTAAGAATTATTTTTAACAAAGTTCAATTGTTTTCATTTAGTTTTACCTAACACCACAACTGAGCAAGTTGAGAAATTGTCCATACTGGAAGGAGGTAATAGTGCTATCTCCTGCTGTTCCATTGGAGGACCAGTACCAGTTATCACATGGACTCTTAACAATCGTAACACTGAATTTAAGCAAACAGATATTATTAATGAAGCTTCCATATCATCTACTGATCATGTGACTATTGGTAATATAATTTCTACACTACACATAGCAGATGCCAACTATCCTACACATGATGGAGTATACACATGTACTGGAAGGAATACTGCTTCAGATTCTCATAATAATAGTAGTGTGAATATTACTGTTATGATAAAAGGTAATTCAAGCATGGCATAAAATTGTATGCCGAGATATTTTTTTAAAATTGTATTTGACTTTTGTCTTCATTTATGATAGAGGGCCATTTATATTTTCATTATGCTTCTTGATATAATGTTTAATCTCAAAATAGTTACAATTATAACATTTAAATTATTATACTTATTTATATTATTTGAATTTCTGTATTTTTTTTGCATGTGAGGTGTTCATGTTTATTCTATTTGGACACAATAATGTATACATTTCAAATTTTGATATATGTATAGTCAGCACTGACAAGCTATGAATATTTGTGATACTATTGCACTCCCTTGAAAATTTCTTTGTTTTGTCTTTTTCATCAAGCAACATTAATATAGCATAAGAACTGTACAATCATATTCACTGTTTACAATAGACAAGAAATCAAGGTAGTCTAAACAAAAAGTAATTGTTCTTGTGCACCCTCAATATTTTTAACTTTGGGAATATCCACAAGTAGCCTTTAGCCACACCCACTTCCTGGCCTGACCCATTTATGAGAGCTTCTTCCATCCCTTTTCTACATATAAATATATAATAGTTAGGTGCTGCTTCAGAGGGAAATACTGAATTTAGGGTCCCTGAAGGTCCTTGATTGTAGCGTCCCTTGCGCAGCGAGGGCGCTACACTTAGGGCCTGAGGGACCTTAAAAACAGTAGTTAATGACTGCCACACAGCGTCTAACTAATTTAGAACCTAGCAACAGTTCCTAATAACAAAATAAGCGGTACTCTACATATAGAAGACCTGCCCAAAAGAAGCGGACACTGCATATAGAATCCCTCCCTGAGGACCAAAGAGATTTAAAGTCCGTCTGTCACAATATAAAAACTACACCAGCTATATTCTAAAGCATAAAAGAATAACTGAAATTAAATAGAATAAGTCAATATTATATAAAATATAATAAAAATTTAAAATAATATATCCAATCATGTGTGTATACAGTAATACCAGAGGTCACAATAGAAGTCAATTGGAATATTATGATGGAAGATCAAATTGATATGGCTACACTGACTTGCAACGTAGTAAGAGGCAACCCAATGGAGTATAGTTATGAATGGACATTCAATGGAACTGAATTAAATAGTAATATTTCTTGTCTTATTTTAACAAACTTTACAATTAATCAGACAGGAACATATTACTGTTCAGTAACTAATGAAGCTGGAACTGGGACAGGAAATGTTACTCTCACTTATGGAGACGAAAGTACATGTGAGTTCATTATGGAAACATATTGATGCAGAAATATGTGCATTATATATATACATATATACATTACACACAGATATTCCTTACAATACATTTGTAGCACTGAAGAATAGCACTGTGGAAACAATTGCAATACGATCTGGAAATGGATTGGCAATAGGATTATCAGTTTCATTTTTACTAATCATTATGGTTGTCTTAGTGATCATTACTGCTATTGTGTAAGTTATTACACTTCACTCCTCTATAGTAATAGCAAATTTTCTCAGTTCTAACAGTCAATGTCATTTTAATTAAAATTAAACTGATGTTTTGCCTTCCTGCCAATAACTATTCCATAGTATTATTATTTATTGTTTATATTGGTATGCATTATAATATTTAAGGTTACGAAGACAGCACATTGTCCAAAAAATAGCCTCCTTCAAGGTACAATAAGTGAACATTTTGTCATTAAATTAATTTGATGATATTATGTTAATTAGCCTCGGAGTGCTTCCAACATGGAGCAGTTACAGATGAGCTATGTTGCACCTGAAGAAGGATCTCACATCAGACCACCCATTCCAGTTGCATTCTTGTTTGATCATGTAGTGAAAATGAGCATGAATGTCAACTATGGATATGAGGAAGAATTTCAAGTAATTATAAAGTCTGCAAATTTCAATTATAATAATTATACCCTCGTGCTTTACGCGGAAACACGTAATTCGGCGATAATCGGAATTAAAATTTTACTTAAAAAAATATTACTCGCTTGATTGGCCATATTTACACTCATGCCTACAGCACTCGTATGAATACGATGCCAACAGACTTGTTGTGTTCTCTATTGAAGACTAATGCACCTAGTACAGGCTTTTAAAGTTTAAAAGCAATTAAAGTTTCACTAAAATTCTCAATTTATTTACTAGCCAAAATATTATAGCTTCACATCTCCAGTTTGTAGAAGTAACTTAAATTTGATACTACTACAGAGTAGGATATAATACAGATATTGTCAAAATATACAATCTACTGGTGTAGTAGGAAGGTATTACTGTATAGTTTAAAGTGATCATTTGAATAATCACCTTGTTTGATTATCCCAAAATTAAAGGGTGACTCCAGCCTCCAGAGCTACCCCCCCACCCAACCCCCTCTTTCTATGTGCCACTTCGTCATAATTAATATACTAAATAAGCATTAGCGTCAGCAGCTAGCCGGATCTGTTAGGGGTGTGGTCAATAAACTCTAACCACACCCAATTTATTGTAAACTTAACCTGTTATATTCTTTACACTTCTGCTCTGTCTTCTAAGAGTTAAGTTACATTGTAAATAGCTATCTTACATGTAAGCAGCACTTCACTATTACCAGTGGTTTGCTATAAATATAATTAAATCTTCCAATACACCCTTATTGGTGTAAATACAGAGTGCTAACTAATGTTAGTGTAATAGTACACCCTATGGGTGTAACCATACACTTCAGAATTCAGAGGTGTAGCTGTACACCCCAGTAGGGGTGTAACTGAACACCTCGTTTTTTACAGTGTTAATTTGAGTTGTTCAGGAAATTCCTGCTTCCAAACTCTCCTAGTATAAATACAATAATAATGAAGAGTATAAAAAGTATGAAATGATAATACTGTACTTGTACATATTTCAATATAGATGCAAAAAATACTTGAACTGCATGTGTAAGTCATAAAATCTGTACTATTTACAAGAGCTAGAGCTCATCGTAAATGAAATGAATTCTTTTATAATAAATATTATTTTATTGTTTTTTTAATTATCAGCTCTGATATTAAACTCCAAGTGATAATTTTATTAGCAAGCCAAGTAGAACAGTAGAGAAGCAGTACTGAAACTGAATATTGAATATAAAAGAATATCATTGTGTGCATTCCAATATAGTTTAATATCTAAAAATGTTAAGAAGATTATGTGACACATGATTATGGCATTGCTATAATTTACTAAACACTAAATTGTTTGTAGTTTAGTGACAGCCTTATGGTTACTCATTATCACTTCACTTCCTGGCCAGAAGGAGGTTGCCCTTCTTCTACATCCAGTGTACTAGATTTCATAAACCAGATCACAAGACACACAGAAAGGAACAGTGAAGATAAGCCAATTATTATCCACTGCAGGCAAGTTTGAGATTTTTAACATGTAGTGATTGTAGTTGTGTTATAAATGAGCAAAATAAACTACATCTAATTTCAATGAAAATATTAATATTAAAATTACTACATTTTCCTGATAAATGTTGCCACAAATACTGATTATGTATTATTTAATATGTGATAGTACATAAGGGTATTAGATCACTAATTTATGGTATTAAATAAACAAATTATATTCTACAATATTAATTTGGCTTAATTGATCTCTTATCAATTCACAGTTACACCTATTGTACTTACAATTTCTAGCTAATTATACTTTGTTTTTAATTAGCTATAAACAAAAATTTTAGACTTTATAATATTATTATTACAATTAATTTTAGAGTTAATAATATTATTTTGATTAAGGAATAATAGTGCATAGATAAATCCAAGCAGATAGAGTAAGTTTATAGCTAATAAACTTTTCCTTGCTTCAATTTTCAGTGATGGTATGAACAGAACAGGAGCGTTTTGTTCTATCCTCTCAGCCATAGAGCAAGTACGATCAGAGGAAGTAGTGGACATATTTCATGTTGTCAAACATCTTCGTACACAAAGAGCACACATGGTTCAGATTGTGGTAAGTATTCAATGATATGTTAGCCCAGCAAGCAAGATACTAATGCAACAAAGTCATTACTTGTGATAATACATTTCTCAGAAATATCAGTACAATTATATATCTTGAATGATACCAATATTATATATATTCAAATAGCTACTTTACTGATTTTAAAGTACTTTACAATTGTGACCGTCTACAGGAAAATCGGGCACAACGCGGCCCCGACGAAAACATTTTTTTTTGCACTTAGACACTCCTTGGCAAGCAGATATTAAGCTCTCCAAGTTTTATCGCCGTAGCTTTAGCCATTCCCGCTATATATCACCTAACCGTCCCTTCCTTAGGCTTATTTAATACAATTTTAAGAACTAAATCGATCATTTTGCGAAGTCTACGCTTGCCGCATTGTGCCCGATTTTCCCCCATAGACGGTCACAATTATAGATATAGTTAAAAAAAATTTTTTTAAATATAATGATGAAATTGAGAAACAATACTACAATAAAGTTTGATTGTAGATATTTAATTTTTTATCTATGATATTCTGGTAAAAAGGCAATTGTCATAACCAAATATAAGACTAATTTGAAAATGAAATAACATTATTATACATAATAATTATATTTTCAATTATATATTATAATGTATGTATATTTTAATCTTACAGCAACAGTATATATTTTGCTATGAAGTGATGCAAGACTTTGTAACATCTCTAAGCCTCTACTCAACATTTATTTGAAACACTAATTTAGCTACATTGATTGATTTTGGTGTGATGTAAATTTCATTTTTATGATTGTGAAAATATTATTTCAATAGTGCTTATAGAACAATGTATTATGTTCAAAATATGAATAATAATATAAAATAATGCAAATGATTTAATAGATAATCTCCGTAATTATTAAATAATTATCACTTGCATTGTATCAGAAATACTTCTGACTAGTAAGTAGGTTCACCACTTACATCACTTCAGTAGTTCCATTCACAATATAGGATATACAGCTTATTGTGTTTACAAAATTTGAAGATTGTCAACAATGAACTTAACAAGATTGTCTTCCCATATGCTGGAACCTGTCCAGACATTTGGTCACATACTGGAACTTTTAATAGAGTGTAAGTTCATTAATACTTGACCTGTCTTGCCGAATATGGTTCACATACTGGATCATTTCTGAAGATTATAGCTCTTCAAAACTCGATCTGTGATTGACATAATCAACTCATCAATAACAGACACCTTGCCGAGATCATTCATACTTGACCTTTCAAGAATGATTGTATGAGTTTCAGTAACAGCACTGCTAAATCACTCAGTCAGATGTTTGTCCTTAGGTTATACACTTAAGCTAGCAACTTGTAATACAGCCACACGTAAGCTTTTTGCTGTTAAATTAAAATTTTGTGCTTGTCAAAGCTGTGTTTATTCCAATTTCTTTTCTTCACTACTAGATGCCTTTTATTATAAGGATTATGACCAACTCAGGCTGCACTCCACCTTTAACTCGAATCACAACTATATTTTGTATGTGTGTACTACTTAAAATTCTATCATCTCAACAACTTTCATATAATTATATATATATATATATATAAATATTATAAATAAATGAAACAATTGATAATTTTATTTAACAAAAATTCTAGTACCTTAAGCTACAAGTTAACTGTGCGTGCTGTACTGCTGAATCCTGTGAATGTCAGAATATTTCTTCGGACACAGTAGGTAGAATCGACTGCTTTTAATCTTGTCTCTATAGAAGAACCCCCAACAGTTTGCGTTTTCCATCTGCTGTACATTATATGCGCTAAATATAGTTCAAAACAGACGAGATGAGCTGTACAGCGCCCGAAAATATCCATACTTCACTAAATATATTTCATATAATTTTTACAGAAATAATGCGCTCCTTACGTTTACGTGCGACGTTGACGTTTGAGCTATTGAATTGGATTCACAAGACTAAATTGCTTAAGTATAAATACTAAGGCATCCCTCATTTACTGCGCTTGTGGTCGTGGCAATTCAAGTTTTTATAGTCTGGGTTCAAACCTGCAACTTTTGTTTCTTTTCCAACCAGTTATAGGGATCAAAATATTTTTTAGTTGATTAGCTGCAGGGAGTAGGTATTACTTGAATCACTGATTATTTTTCACAGAAAATATCAAGTAACATAGAAATAGATAATTATGAGGCTCGCTGTACCACATTACATCACATTTAAGACTACCATTATAAATTCATTCCATATTTTGTCTGCAAACACTAATTCCCCATTTCATCTAAAACCCTCACATTCTATTATTGAACTAGCCAGCGCTGGCTAGTTAGCTACTCACCAGAATGCAGTGAATTTGCTGGTGTCAGTTCATGGGCCAACTCAGCACACTGCAGTTCACATGCTCCTGCAGTAAGTAAACCAGCTTTGTGGAACAGTGATCAATAGTAGTAAATGTTACACGCCTCAGATTAGCGTTTTGTACAGTTTCTATGGGGCACTTGATCATTTCCAATCCCAGGTAAATGCGTTTATCTATGATAAAATGACAAAAAAGACTACGTTAACCCTCTCGCTCATGTGCTCTGAGGGTTAATTACTCGTAAATTTATTGTTGTTAAAACTTTACTGGTAATTTACCAAATACCAAGTCTGCCTCATTAAATGAAATACTCATAAACTCATTGTTGTTACTTACACAGGATGATATTCTAAAAGCATATTAATACACCATACACTTGATGTTATGTACAAACATAAAGTTAATGCACAAGTTTCACTTGTAACTACATCATTGTATATAGAAGTAATACATCACTACATTGACCCAGTTATTTTGCGTATGATGCAGGCAAAGTATTGAGGCACAGCTAATAGTTTAAAGAAAATATAGAGATCGGTCTAGCTGATAGACTGACTGAATGTAGAAATTGGTGAAAAAAATCATAATAAACAATTAAAAATCCTTGCATGATACGAGTAAATATCGATATAACAACAACATTGTTAGGCTAGCCATCTTCTCAAACTTCACTATTTTAAAAAGTGTCTATTGTATGGGAGCTCTACTAGATAACTACATAAGATTATTTTAGTGACACGACTATTGAACAATGGATTTTCAAGTAAAGACCAATAATTATTGATGAGATTAACAGCGCATTAACTTTCTACACCCAATAATTCGATTGGAAAAATGAGGTCGCAAGACTTTAACTGCGAAGGTCCCTTATATCTCTGTATCACCCTGCCCTTTGTTATTTACTGTCGTATTAATTTCAATATCTTTACTTCTGACTTTTTAACTTAGTGCACCAGCAAGTATTGAATACAGACAAATATAAGCCTATAGTAAAAGTCTCAACTACAGCTAGAACCACAAATAGCGCCATATCAGGGGCGGATGCAGCGTTATAGAGGGGGGGGGGGCCGAAAGTTAAGTGGAAACTTGACCACACCCATTTTATCACACCCACTAATAAATTTTTTTGTGGTTTCTTTCTGAATATTTCAATTTGTTACATACACGAAAAAAATTACACTCACTGACAACAATAAGGAATTAGTCAAGAATTTATTGAAGCAAGTTATATAGTCATAATACCATCATCCGTCTTGGGATGGTGACGGGAGAATTCATCCACCACTTCCTCTGAAGTAATTTCAATGTCACGGTGGTAATATAGCATTGCCAATCCATTAAGACGGTCTTGTCCCATACTCCTCGGTGAAGTCTTGATCAATTTGAGCATGCTGATGGAACATTCACATTCACAGCTTGTAACTGGCAATGTGCCCATTATACATAAAAGAGTGTGAATATTGGGAAAGAAATCACAATCTGCATGTACTAGGCTTTTCTCTGGAGTACAAAGGCTTACAGCTAATTCAGAGTCAGCTTTCCATTTGTGCTGCCACAGGTCGAGCTCTGGATTGGATCTTTAGACTGAACTCTCTTTGACATTTTCACATTACAAACTGGCAATCTTGCTATCATAAGGCAATGTTAGTAGAATGCCAGCACAAGCATGGGTAAGTGGTCATGGTGTAAACGAAGTACACTAACCACAGAAAGAAGTATTAAATGCTGGCTGTATTACATGTTTGTGCCTTGTGCATGTGTATCACATGTCGGTGTGTGTGGTGTGTGTGTAAGGGAGGGGGGGGGGGCCAGGGCCCCCTGGGCCCCCCCCCCCTGGATCCCCCCTGCATATATTAGGATGAACTGAATTGTTGTGGGGACTTAATTGTATTGGAATAACTAGCAATTCTTAATATATTATGTAGCCTTAAAAAATATTTGTGCTTGTGTAGTGAGTTCAACCTTAACTTTACCTACTGAGCCACTGTCACACTTGTCCTAATCTAGCTACCCCAAGTTACAGACTGTGGAGTGAAGTAAAGTTCTCTCTATGCTTTTGCTTACTTCAAACAAAGACAGTAAAGAATGTTCCAATGCACTTGAAGTTGTCCTGAACAGCACCACTGCAAGACTTAGCTATAGAAAAAGCATACATTTCAGAATATTCAACTGGCAGCTGCTAAGCAGCATAGTACTATAAGTCTCAAAATTTATGCTTACAGGAGCTGAAAGTCCGGTTTATATTGAGTATTTCATTCAGTGTATTATTATGACAGCTATATCACTCTGAAGTATAATATTGTCTATACAGCATTTGTTATTGAACAGGTAGACAAATAGTCTTACCTACGTCCTATGAGGTGGTCCTGTACCCTCCACCACAACAGAACACTCCTTCTATCCTGTTTCCACACTCGCAACCTAAGCTAATCGCCATACAAAGCTAGAAACGCAGCAATCTGAGAAGAAGCCACTCATTGTTTATAAAATTCTTAATGAACAGTCCGCTTGATCAATTGTGAGGTTCCTCGTGACTAAAAGCGGGCGCGTTGAGCGGGGAAACCCGTGTTTTTTTGTTTTTTCTATTCCCGTAGACTTTTTTATTGAGTCTTGGAATAGCACTTTCTCTCGGGTTTTTGAGAATACTGAGGAAATATTTTTAACCGCTTTGGCTGAGCTTTCTAATGGTGCAAACCAGGGAAGCGTAGCTGCTTCTGTTCAAAAGTTGTTCAAGTTTTTTTCTGGCCTACTCAACTTGAACAGACTATAGTCCTAAATAAGCACTGTTGCGAATTTTTTAATGGACATTATGAGAATAGCATGTTCAATTTTTGTGTGTGTGTGGTGTTGTGTTAAGATCCTTTTGACAGATAACTAACTGATACTGATCTAATAATAGCAGTTCAATCTTGTGTGCAATGTACCAGTAAATGCTATAAGCATAATAATTATGATTATTATTATAGTTTAAGAATATGCTTAGAAAGTTACTCTGACAAAGCCAAAAAATTGGATTCAGAAGAAGCATGCTTTATTCAGTGTAAGAAAAATCTTTTTTTATATTATATTTTATATATATATATATAATGACAATGTAGCTGAGCAGCCTTGAGCTTTGATTATTTTAGCATAATTTAATGGTAGGATGCACCACGCACCCCTGGGTAAAAGACAGTCTATCAACTCCCACCAAAACAGCCATAAAGTGAACCAGAGGTCTCTTCTGTATCTATAGTCCCATCAGCAATGCCACCATCTACTTCCCACACACAAAAGCAATTCTTTAGTGACATCTATACTAGGTCTCCTCCCACAACTTCCATCAGTCTGGTACAACAATGCGTGAGTTGAACACAAATATTTATGACAAACTAATTATTACAAATGGAATGCTGGATATTAGTTTGAGGGGGTTTGTGATCCAGACTAAGTAATGAACCCAAGTTTATAGCTGGATTTCCAGGAGAGTTCCAGTCCCAGCAGGTACGCTGCCACTAGATGGAATTGCTAAGGTATATTCCTTTCGTTGTTATCCCCCAAGCTTTATCTACTATCAATAACTATCCATGAATCGGTTTTTAGTTGGAATAGTTAAATATAGTAGTCAAAGGTACACAATATGTGCAGGGTAGGATGCAACAAAGGACTAACTGACAAGGAGGTTGGACTATATGTGAAGTTATAGCCAACCACCCACATACTGATACATAAAAACTGTGAATTAATGCTCATGCTCAGTAGGCAACCATGTGTATGTAAAATGTTCTAGAATGATCTTTCAGTTATGTGTATATGTGATGAATATGTGCTGCTGGCTAGGCGTGAACCACTAGTTAATGATATGGATTAGGTCAGTGCTGCCATGCAATAAAGTACATAAATGAACCAATAAAGTGCTGTAATAAACATGTTCTTCCTTGTGGGGTGGCCCCACAATTAGTTACAGCTTCAATATTTGATTGTATACTTTTTGGTAGACATTCAAATCATATTTTATCCTCTTGTTAGTTATTGTTACAATAACTTTACAGTCAAAACAATTAAGTAATTGAATTGTAGACTTATGCTCCAATGAAGTATATTGGAAATAGTTAGTTAATAATTAATTGTACAAAGTTTTTTTAATGTCTAATTGAATAACTTGGCAAATTGTGTTACTATAACTTTATAAACAGTAACATTATTTATAGTATTATGACAAGGGCTAAATTATTGTCAGAAAGGGTGCTGCGACAGAGCAATGGGAGCGCACCATAAATAACCACGAATACCCGACGTGTGTGATCGCAGGAGTAAAAGTACCACTGACTTAGCTTTTATTCTCAAGCTTCCGCCCAAACTAACCGAGGCCCCGCCCCAGCTAAAAATTGTAGTAAAGATCGCAGTTTCTTGTTTGTCCTTAGAGAAGGGAGGCTCCCAGATTGTCTCCAATTTTTGACAGGTAAGTGATACTTCGCTAATGACTCCATCATTTAAATTTTTTGCAAAACATCTTCATGATTATATCACTCCTGATTTTTTATTTTACTATTGTGATGACCAGAGATAATTTTTATGAATAGCTATTTATATAGTATCATTATACATATTTTATATAAAACAATTTTTATATAGCCAGATAAGTATAGATAAATATTTTATTGTGATGTAGTTAGCTAAGTAAAGATGAATAAACAGATAAAGTGAAAACTGTACATAAACTAAAGCTGTAGAGTTTTCCAGTAGCAAAAAAGATTCACTAATCTATAAGTACATACACACATTGAATATGCATAATAACTACAAAGCTTGATAAAATAATTCCTTTACCTGACCATGTCCAGAACAACACTATACACAACAACTACAATAATTTCCTCACACACTCGTTATAGTGGAGCTTATCATTGAAAGGGAAGCTGACATAAACCGGTTTGCTATCCTGTAGGTGCCCGAAGGTTAGGGAGTGCCCGAACTCACTTTCCAGTGGAAATCAATTGAATCTGTTGTGGGCTTCATCTATAAATCAGGTAACTACATCACTAAAATTATAATAAATAGTCTATTATAATATAGAAGTGTGGAGATGCTAAACACAAACATTAAAATGTTGATATGTCATGCAGATTGGCTCTTCTTCTTCCATTCCTTTATTACTATGAATTTCTTGATCCTTCTTCTTTGTGTTCTGACGATTACTATCCCATATCCTTGTAACCATGTACTGATGCTGGAAGTTGTTAGACTATATGACTTAACACTCCAAGTAAGTATTTCATTCTCAAGTCCAATAGCCTCTAAGCATCTGGAACCTCAAGAGTCCAAAAAGATTAAAATAAATTCATAGGCAAAAACTCTATTCTTAGCTAATTGTCAACTAAGCATTCTCAGCAGCTAACTCCCCATTGATTCTGCAAGATATTATTATTATTTATGGCATATTATGGCAGTAAGGTGTGGATTAGTTCTAAAGTTATTCAAGTTTATTTTGCATCCAACTCAACTTGGACATACTATAGTGATGTCATGTGTCCCCAAGTTGGTGGTCCCCAAGTTGGTAATGGTCATCAATTTTTCGCACAATCAACATTTATTAAGCAATGGTGGCCTGAGTGATGCAAACAAGTGTGGCATATTAGTTAACATCAACATAGTAATTAAGCTCCTTTTACTACAGGAAACAAACTAATCATGATATTAATAAGTTCATTGCTCCAAGTAAACAAGCTTTATCATTAGTAAGTTTTAGTAGTATTAGTTATGAAATTATTGCTACTAACTTTTGACACTACAAATTATTTAGATCTTTTTATTATGACAAATTTATATTATATGGAATTTTTTAAATTGTTATCATTTACGATGAAGTTTGTGGCATGTAGCTATGTCTTTTTGTCACATTGTTCTACATTTTTATAGATGAAACACATTTTGATTATACAATAGTGACTGAATATTGTAGTTTGATCATAACATTCCAATATACAAAGAATCAATTGGATTCTCACCAATATGTGTGTGATAATTACAGTTCAAGATCAACATTATTGTGATGAAAGCGGAACAGCTTTGTTGTTTTTTTGTACTGTATATGGCCAAATAATAGCAACAAAAAGGCTGGGTTGATACAAGAATTCATACTGTTATCCTTCTTCTTTGTGTTCTGACGATTACTATCCCATATCCTTGTAACCATGTACTGATGCTGGAAGTTGTTAGACTATATGACTTAACACTCCAAGTAAGTATTTCATTCTCAAGTCCAATAGCCTCTAAGCATCTGGAACCTCAAGAGTCCAAAAAGATTAAAATAAATTCATAGGCAAATACTCTATTCTTAGCTAATTGTCAACTAAGCATTCTCAGCAGCTAACTCCCCATTGATTCTGCAAGATATTATTATTATTTATGGCATATATGGCAGTAAGGTGTGGATTAGTTCTAAAGTTATTCAAGTTTATTTTGCATCCAACTCAACTTGGACATACTATCACAGGGCCAAAAGCCCGAGTTTACAAGGTTAGTTTACAAATTGTGAACTTGTAGTTTCCACTAAGTTAACAAATGTTTGAGGTTTACAAGTGGTTGCCAAGATTTACACAATTGGTTCACAATGACAGTCTTGCAAACTACTCGTAAACTCTTTGAGTAGGAGTACACATGGTAGTTAACAAAGTGTTCATGATCTGAACTGTGAACTATTTGCAAACTTCTTGTACCCAAATTTGAAAACTGTTTGTGGACCAACTCAGTATTAATTCTTTCTTATTCGATTACTTTTTTGTTTCTTTTTCAGTTTGTCTGTCTAAAAGTCAGTTTATTTATTCATTAATTATTTATTTTAAATGTTTATGTTTTATTTATGAACTTTTTACTTATTTATACATTTATTTATTTATTATTTATTTATTTATTTATTATTTAATAATAATTATAGTAATAATAATAATTATAGTAATAATAATAATTATAGTAATAATAATAATTATTATAGTAATAATAATAATAGTAATAATAATAATAACAATAATAGTATATTTTTTATTTGTTTATTTGTTTATTCATTTGTTATTTTACTGCTTCCTTTCTTTATTTCTTTATTTACTTACTTATTTATCTTTGTTTATTTATTTATTGATTAGTTCATTCCTATTTATTTAGTTTATTTATTTTATGTGTGTATTTATTTTAATTATTTCTTTATTTATTTATTTATTTATGTATGTGTATTTATTTTATTTTATTTCTTTATCTATTTATATTTATTTATTTATTTATATACTCAATTTATTTATTCATTTGTATATTTCATTAATTAATTAATTTTAGTTATTATTTTACATTGTTGTTGAAATAATGAAAATTACGAGTGAAAAATATTTAAATCAAAAATTAATTAAATAGGAGAAGTAAAATTTATAATCGCACTCAAGAGATATCTACATAGCACAGGGCTGGAAATTTATTTATTTATTGTTATTTAATTAATTTAGTTATTAATTTTTACGTTGTTGATGAATAATGAAAATTACAAGTGAAAAGTATTTAAATAAAAAATTAATTAAATTAATTAAATAGTTAATAACGGAGAAATATAATTTATAATCACACTCAAGAGATGTCTAGCAAAGGGCTGGAAATTTTATTTATTTATTGTTATGTATTCATTTACTTGTTTATATATATATTTATATTAAAATGAGAATAATTGATTCTTTATTATATGAAGTGAAATAAATTAATTAAAATCATTAACTTATTTATCTATTTCAGTGGCTTGTTGGCCTCAACTCGCTGCCTTTTATTTAGAGTCGGAAAATTGCCTGACACACGAATCAGGTGATAAAAATTTCACCAGCCATCTCTTCCAGAGGCTTTCTGTAGCAGTGCAGGGAAGAAGGCAGTGTCAATTTTTAATTACACCAGCAAACAATAATTGCTTGGATTTTTTTATTTATTCACTTTTAGATATTTTACTCAATTGCTTTTCATTGTCTTTATTGTCTAGATTAGTGGTGAGAAAACTTGTCATCTTTTCATTTATCATAATAATAAAACATGAAATAATCAATGATTGAATAAATAAATAAATACAGCAATACAATAGATGAATTAATTTTATTTGCGACCCGTACCAAATTTAGAATTGTTGCTGCGAAAGTGGTACAGTGTCACCATGACATCGCCGTTTGGCTGGAAAACCCCTTACCGAATGACAAAGATCAATGGGTAAGGTTTCGCTATTGTTTAGTATAGTTCGCTATTGTTTAATAGCAAGTGAGAAGAATTTGAATTCTCTTGGAGCACTTTTTAGAAACGACTACTCTTCTGGTGGTGAGTTGTTATTTTTATTTCTATAGTCGTACGGTATAGCACTCTAGATATAGAATATAGCTATATACATAGCCAATCTTCATTTTTACGAATTGCTGTGGATTCATTGAGAAAAAAGTTATAGAATGTTTACAATTAATGTGCATATCATTATGCTGGTCTTATGTGGTTCACAATTTAGTGGGCAAGATTCTATAAAGCACACTTTATGCGTCATTGTGCAAGCTATATTCATAGTGGCTAGCTTTACTAAATTTTAATGTTTTTATTCACAGCACTAACAACGAGGAAGCTGAAGAGCTTAAAGTTCTAATGAAGAATTTCAAGGCATGCTTGATAGCTAAGTTTGAGAACAAGACAGCTAAATATGTATATGTGGTTATTTCTAATAATTATTAAAATTATATTATGACATTAACATTAACCTGAGTCTCATTGGTTTCATCTGCCAGGGATAGTCTTGGCTTTAAAAAAAAAATAGGAGACAATTAAATAAAACCTGAGATTGCAGCTTACATCTTAATATGGTAAAAGTGCCAACGCAATTCAAGAAAGTAAAAACAGCATTTGTCTTTGCACAAATCAACTTACCATAGTAATTGAAAAGGTGACGCTTTACCGAACCACTTTGAGAAGCCGTTTAAGTAGTTGTAAATCCCTTTACCCAATTAATTGATTAGCACAGGTGCGTACAAAAACCCTTGAATATGAACTCGAAACAAACTATATATTAGTTGTAAGACACAAGGATCATCCGTGCATTGGGTAAGAAGCAAATCAACCGCTTTTGGTTTGTGTAGGCTTTACTCACTGTTCTGTCACGGTTGCTACCAAGACTGAGTTCAGTAATCTAGCTAGTTATGGAACGCGGAATCCGCCAAAACTAACCGTATAGGATCGTAATTTAAATAAACGATTACGAGATCGTTTACTAGATCGAATAGGAGAACGATTACAAAATCGATTAGGAAAACGATTACAAAATCGATTAGGAAAACAAAATCGATTAGGAAAACGATTACAAAATCGATTAGGAGAACGATTAAGAGATGGAATAAAATTTAGTGAACGATCACAAGAACGATTACGAAATCGAATTTTAGAACTACAAAAAGAACGATTAGGAGACCGATAACAACATCGATAGGAGAACGAATGAACAGAAATGGCTTTTAGGGTTTTCTGATCGATTTTGTACTCGATTTCCGCGTTCCCTCGCAAATCTAGCTCCAACGACTACGCCCCACGTAGATCCGTTTTACACGTGGTTGTTTGGACCTGGACCTTTTTCTTAGCGGTATGGCTGAAAGAGGCTTAACAGATGAAGAAGTAAAGAAGGCCAGAGAGGCCATTTCGATGTTAGCTTCCATTGCTACCCCCAAGAACACAACAAGAAATTCTGATGGAGAAGAATTGTGCAGAGAAGGAGCAGATGAGGAGAGAAGTAGAAAAAGTGGAGGTAAGAATGCAGTCAGATTTTTTCCCTCTAGAGTGGTTTATTGATTTCTTTTGTTAATAGGATTAATAGAAGCTGCGGACAAGGCATTAGTAGCTATGAAAGGAATGCGACGAGGAATCGTTGGGAGTGGTAAAAAAAGACGCTTAAAGGATGAGTTATTGAATACATTTTCTGCAAGTAAAAAATTAAAAAAATATGTTTGGAAACATCGTTTTGTTTGCTTAGCATACTTTGAGCAGCAAAGAATCCCAACCACAGATGGGGAGAAGGATGAATTGATTAAGGCTGGCTTGGGAGAAAAATGTGTTGAGTTCTCTTCTTTGAATCTTAATGGTCAGGAAATTAATAATGTATTAATTTCTGCTTTTCCACGACTGAAGGATGGAGGGGGTTTTGAACTCTGTCGATGCATTCCGAATAGTAGAAACCTGGAACCATTGTCCAATATTGTTCATAATTCTATTAGCCACCTTAAAGAAAGGGTGGGGAATAGTCGTAGTTATATTCGGCCTCTTCAAAAAGATTTGGATTTATCTGAAATAGTTTCAGTTATCAATGAGGTAAGAGCTATTTGAGGATTTAAGTATTATAATTAGATTATTTTTTATTGCAGCCCAAGGTGGAATGCCTTACGTGTGGTTTAGAATTATCTAGAGCAGCCCTAAAAGTACATGCAGTGGACTGTGAGGAGAAATTGTAAGTGAATTAAAAAATCGTAGTTATTATCAATAGTAAGGTTGGGCGTTTGGGTATATTGTATCACGATATGTGACAGTCTACACGAAAATCGGGCACAACGTGGGCCCTATAAAAAAAACTCTATGTGCCGGTAGAAGGAAATACTGCACTCAACCATAATTAATATAATTTTTTTTTCTTCCTGAAAACCTTCTGGCAGTGAAGATCTATTTCTCGTAATAGTATCTGAGGCACATACACCTATTTTCCTTTCATCATTTTCTTGCCTCTGTTCCATCCCTTCACAATCTTGTTGTGCGGCACTTAAGTTTTAATCTTGTGTGTATTCTCCGCAGTATATTTTGAGATTTCGACGTCCATACAAAAAATATTCAAAGCAGATAATGTCTTTATATCAGTGTTCCAGCAGCCGTACCTTTTAAATACTTTTAAAACATATCACTGCTTGCAGTTTTTATGGCAGGAAGTATGTCTCATCAATGGTACCATATTAAATTAAGAGAGTTTGATGTGAATGACATTTACCATATGGTGTTTTCTTCAGTTGAAGAGTTAAAATTTTAATATTCATTTAAGGATTTTGGAAATAAATTCTACCTTTTGTATACCAAAGATAAAGCTTAATTTTAGCAAAATGTATTAATTATTTTGATTATTGGTGTAACATATATAATATGCTTGAGATTATTTTTTTAGAGAGTACTTGGATAGGTCTCGATCACCTACTCCAGATATACAGTTGCCATCACCTACTCCATTGCCACGAGTTGATATCCACGGGTAAGTTCTACAGTTTGATGAGAGATCTGTGGTATGTCATGTTTCATGCATACTTATATATTCAGCAGAATAAACCTTCAAGATGATGATTTAACATATATGGGAACTTCTATTAGTAATACACTTGTAAGTTGTTAAAATACATAAAAAAAATAAAACTTTTTACCATTGATATGTAACTTTATAAGTTTTTAAGTGTGTGCGTTTGAGCAATTAAAGTAATCATCAAATTGTTTGAACACTGTCTCTACATTCTGAGTTTCAGTAATTATTTTTGGTGGACCATGTTAGTTTGAATGGATTTTTTTTAACCCTTTCACTGTTGAATTTTCAGACACAATGGTAGTTGACTTACCTTGTTCCTGCAAGGTCAGTTCAATCCCAGCAAGTCTTTTTACCATAACGTAATTAGTTAGCAATAGCATGGAGCTCAAAATTTATATAGCAATTACACAGCTCACTGCACAGTGTTTCAGCGTATCGATAGTGCCTTCAATAGTTGCGATTTTCTGGGGTCGCTACCTCAAACCGCCATATGGCGGTTACGGCTGTGAAAGGGTTTTAAGTATATAAATATAGCTGATTCAAACCCTCAAATTTAAACCTCACTCTTAATGAGATGCAAACATATTTGGGTGGGAATTATTTAGTATTGACTAATCCGAACATTTCATCAATCCAAACTACCCTCAGAATAATAGATGACACTCTTGCCAGTGAATGGACTAATCTAACATGTTATTATTGTGCGGATATTTAGTATAAACATGGAATAACTTTTTTTAGGAGGAAGCAATAGCTATTGAGAATGAATTTGTGGATGCTGCTTCTAGAGAGAGCTTGTCAGTGGTTACTTTGGGCTATACTATTCCTCTGGAAGAGAATAAAAATGAATGTTATAGGTGAGTCATACAAGCATTTTACTAATATTTGATTTTATGTGTATTCTTGCTATTTTGTAGTGATCTTGCTTCTGGGGTTAAAGAGCTTGCAAAGAAAGTGGACAAATCATGTATACTAAGCATTGTTATTCGGCGAGATTTTATAATTGAAGATGCAATGCGGGAGGCTAGAAAAAAGAAATTTGACCCATTCAAAGCTGTTAAGGTAGCTGTAGTAGCAGGTGTTTTTTTTTTTGGAACAAGTAGTGTGGTATAGTGAATGTTGTCCCATGACAGATGTTTCAGATATTGATCACATAGTACAGATGAGCAAAATATTAATCAAGAAAAATGATGACGTTATAATTGGATACTGTATTTCATTAGCTTGTAAAGAAGATTCCTGTACATTTTATTATTTTTTTTACTAAACTCCTTACTATTTTCTCATGCCCTCTTATAGTTTTATGTATAATTTAATGATTTGATTCTGTTAAATTTGGGACAAATCACACTTTAAAGCTACACCCAAAACCATCGTAATGAATATTTGTTAAACTATAGGTTACATTTACATCTGAAGGGGCTATTGATAATGGTGGTCCACGGCGTGAATTTTTTAGACTTCTTGCATTGAAGGCATCAGAAAGTTACTTCGTTGGTGACAAGCAAGCCAAATACTTTAGTAACAATGTAATAGCTTTACAGGTAATTCTATGTCTTAAGTATAAAGTGCAAATGGGTTTTATTATTATTATTTTTTTTTAGAGAGAGGAGTTTTTTCATTTGGGGCGTTATACGGCCATGTCTATAGCACAAGGTGGCAATGGCTTTCCATTTTTCTCTCCTTCAGTTTATAAATATGTATCTACTGGAAAGTATACTGATATTGACGTGAGGGTGGAGGATATAGCAGACAGTCGGCTGAACTTTGCAGTTACGAAGGTATGGAAATACTTCCAAATGTTGTTTTTGTATTTTTTAACCTGCTGTTTTGTTTATCAGTCATCTTTATTTTCCGATCATGGAATTGCTTCTTTCAAATGATATTGCCATTATTAGATCAGTAGAAGCCATGAGTACAGTCATTATATTGAATAAATAGTTATTTTAGCCATGCTTAGCGCAATAACATTAGTGTAAGTGTACAGCTCATTTAGTTTTATTTAAGCTTGCATATTGTTTAAAGGAAACTGGTGACTTTGTAATAAATAAGATCCTCTTATAAAAAACTATACTATCGTTATTTCAATATAGATTTTGGATGCTCAGAATGATATGGAGTTACATGTAACCTTAGCAATTGAAGAAGTGTCTGATTTATTGTTTCAAAGTGGTTTTCGCAAGTCAATGGGAGCATTAACGGTTGCAGACAAGGAAGAAGTTGTGGGGGCCGTAGTGGATTATCACATGATGGTAAAGGTCAAGTCAAGTATGGACCAGTATATGGAAGGTTTGAAAGTTTATGGTTTGCTGAATAACATTCAGACTAATCCTGAGATTTGGATGCCATTGTTCACAGCATCAAAGAAACAGCTGGACCCAGGTAACTGTAGGTTTCTTTAACTCTCATTCTATATTTAATTTTGCCTTGACATTGATTATGTGCATACAGAAGCCTTCAAAGATTGTTTTAGTGTGGTTTTTGCTGAAAAGGGATCAAATCTTCGACCTCAGCAAGAACAGGCTTATATTCATTTCATTGACTTTCTGGACGAGTGTTTTGGTACGTAATGCAAGTTGTGTAGCTGACTGTGTGTGTATAGCTATTGCTAGCTAGTGATTTCAAAGCTAGGTAGCTAGTTGCAACTAGTTATCTAGAAAGATGTATAAGAATAGAATTTTTCTGGCAATCGCTACAACACTTGTCCTCTAATCTTAGATAACTAAATACCACTATTATGAACATGTTTTATCACATGGTTTTTCTGGTGCTATAGATGGTGATGGAGAGTGTTCTATTGAAGATTTATTGATTTTCTGTTCTGGAGCTAGCCAGATACCTCCTTCAGGATTTGATGGTTATCCTTCCATTACTTTTGAGCGTGAAGGAATATTGGCTACAGCTTCAACCTGTGCTCTCCAGTTGAGACTACCAGTGAGCCATGGTGATAGGTACATTGATTTTAAGGAGGCCATGATATTGTCCCTGAAAGGAAATGATGGCTTTGGTGGAGTCTAAACTACCTAGCTTCTTCATAACTGTAAAACAATTTCATTTTTTGGCAAAACGACTACGAGTTAATCCTTTTTTCAAGTTATATACTTGTAAAAACATTTTTTTTAAAATAAGTGTCATTGAATAAGTTCATATGTAAGGTATTAGAGCTAGCTACAGATGCTATACTCAGGACACACAAGATAGTACGTATCTCTTGGCTGCACTAAAGTGATTAAGCAAAATCTCCTCAACTAAACAAGAGGGGTTAATAGGACCAACTTCTGCATCTAACTGTGTTTTTTGGTCCTCTGTCAGTAGCTCTTCAACTTCTTGGACTACAACAGTATTGGTGTAAGGATCAGTACTTGGAACTGGTCCATTCCAGTCTATGCCATAATCATCCCAGTCCTGCAATGTAGATGATATATATAATATATATAATACTAGCAGTGTGTTCAAACAGCGTGGCAAGTGAGCAACCCAGCAAAGTTACACTGTAGGGGTCATTATTACCTTAACAATACTATACTGTGTATAACCCAATTTAGCAACTGCCCATAGCCCATATATAAAATACTTGAGTGAGACATGAGAGTGGCTTTGTTCACTCGCCAATAATGTAATTTTACATAGCTACTTACGACATCAATTCCAGAAACTGCTTCCTGACTTTGATCTTGCAAATTTGCTTCGTGCAACCCAAGAACCCACAATTGATGAGGGGTTCTATTTCTCTCAGTCCTCAGAGCATGGCATGCCCATGCTGCTCGAAAGACATCTAATTGTTGCTGAATAATTGGAAGAAACACATAATGAAGAATGTATAAATCTATATGGTCATCTGGATTCAGCATATCGATATCTTCTAGAAAGTAAAAAAAAAAGTAGAAGAAGCTGATGCAGGCTGAATACAAATCCCTCCACAGTCTCTCAATACGCTGATTGTGGGTACTTTTACCTGCAATTATGACCTCGTCCTGGCCCTCTGTCTGGATGGCCAAGCATATATTCTGCAACTAAAATATTTTCACCTCCTCTGTCTGTACGAACTCTAGATGGAAGCCCATATTCATCAACAGCCATCAAAAAAGCTGATAAAACAGAGGTTGCACGATTATTGCTAGATGCTTGAAGGTACGTAATCATTCTACTATAGCCATCTATTCCACCATGCACTACTACTTTCCAGCGTATCAGTTTATGATAGCCATCCAAGTGCCAAAGAGCATTGGGTGAAGTAACATGATACTGTCTCCTTTGCAGGACTTGCTTCAATCTCGATTGAATTCCAATAGGATCAACTCTCCTTAACGAATCTCTCACTCTTTCCCGTTGCACTCGCACTCCTTGAGTACGAAGCCTAGCGTCTACCATTTTTTCGCCAGATCTGGGAAAGGATGATGATATTTCTTGCACAATATTGTCCAATTCTTGATCCAATATGATAGTGTAGCATCTAGTAGACAGCTGATAGCAATGAAGTCGTCGCTCAATTGTTCGTTTGCTTACACCAAGTAGTAATGCCATATCTTTAACCTTAAAGCCATAGTAATGCCATATCTTTAAAAAGCCATTATCCACAAAAAAACGTAGTCTTTCGTCTTCTACAACTAGTGCTGGACGACCAATAACAACTTGCCTGAGCCTGGTACTTTCATCTTCATTCAAGTGCATCAATATCTGCCTAATAGATGAAGCTACCACTTGTAGTAGGGACTGATCCATGGAAAAAATATGTTCCTCTAACTGCTCTAATACCACAATACATTCAAGTAGCTGTTCCACGCAATAGTGTAGATTGTGGATATTATTAGGATGCTGTCTAAGGTCCCTTTCGTATTCATTCAGAATATACTCCATTATGTGCTCCCCAAAAGTACAAAAAACGCCCAGCAATTCTTCAATATCCATCTTTTTCAAGAAAGAAATGTAGACCCTTTACCAAAGAGAGGTAAGAGGTCGCCGACTAAATTATTTCATAATCGATCTCACGATCTTGCACCCGGTGTAATCGTGCTCCTAATCGATCTTGTAAACTTAATACTGTTTTCTTATTCTCCTAATCTTTGTCGTCCTCATATTCGATCTCTTAATCGTTCTCCTAATCGATCTCATAATCGTTCTCCTAATCGATATTGTAATCGTTTTCCTAATCGATTTTGTTTTCCTAATCGATTTTGTAATCGTTTTCCTAATCGATTTTGTAATCGTTCTCCTATTCGATCTAGTAAACGATCTCGTAATCGTTTATTTAAATTACGATCCTATACGGTTAGTTTTGGCGGATTCCGCGTTCCATAGCTAGTAGCCCCGTAACCGCCCCGTGGCTCAACGCAAAAAAGCTAGATAATAAAGCGAGGGGAGGGCGAGACCCTTTACCAACCTAGAACCTCTACACTCGATTAGCGATTGGTAAAGTGAATCGGTACATGAGACTAACTTTTCATTATGGCGGTTCGGTTAAATGAAAGTATCACACTCAGCTTTCAAGTAAGTTAAAAGCTTTGCCCCTTAAAAAAAGTAATGCCAATCTAGTAATACTCTAGTGATGTGGGAGAGGAGGACTGTCTAATAATTCTGTACACTAGTTTCTTAAGTAGTTTGAGACAAATAGTGTGTACAAGGTGCCTGTTTGAGTTTGCTAGTATGTAAGTCTGACAAAAAATGGAAACTGGTTGTTTGCTATGTAAACTTGACATATATATCTTAGAGTCATCTTCAGTGGTTTCACAAGACAGCTGCATTAGGCTTGTATGTTTGTCCCTCCATCTAATCCTATCATTGGTTAGCAAGTGTCTAAAGGGTACTACTTGTCACTTACTCGTAATAATATCAGTGAATTAAAAAATTCGCTCACCTAATAGCTAGACTAGAGTAGCTAAATGGAATGGCGGCACAACTATAAAAATTGAATGGAATCATATAGCTATTATATCCATGTAATTTTTATACAGCAGGACCTCAAGTGTATTATCTTGTCCAGTAGTGATGGCATTTCCCATTGGCTTATTTTTCAGGTAGCAACATGCTGCTGATGTATCAAGGCTAGTCAATACAGGATGTTGGTGAAGCAAGTGTCATGAAGTAAGTTGATAACGGGTGTGAACATAACCAGGCCTCATCCCTAATAGTGATAATGTTGGTGGCCCTGCCTCTTTTATTGTCTAGGTACAAATCTTTCCAGAGTTTTTTTGTTTGTTTGTTTGTTTGTTTTTGTTTTGGGGCATGACTTAGGTTCACCTGCATTGAGTCTACCACACTGGATTTATGTCCAACCAAAAAGTTGAAGAGTTAAGGATATTCTATTACTTGTTACAGGGTGGGCATTATTAGGGTAAACTTGTAGTGGTGCGTTCCCTTGGCTGCTTTGGCTGTCTCTTTAGACTATGGCTTTGACCCATTCTTGGTTGATGCTCACACTTTGCTGGCAAGTCTATACATGCTTTATTAGTGACAGTCTCATTGCACTGCTCATCTGCTGATGTTATCCCTTACCTTATGACCTTACCATGCACCCTTCACTTGGCTATTCTTTGTACTAGACCTTCCCTAGCATCCTCAAGTTGTCCTCCAGCTCCCACTCTTTGGGCCCTAATAACACTAGAGTTGAAACAAGTATGAAAGTGTTGGGTGGCCTGTGCTGTTGCATATAGAACAGAGATATATATTTATAAAGTATCAAGTATCATCTGAGGCTAGTGGTTCTGTAGTATGCAATGATATTGGTGCCATTGGCCAGATTGTTATTATTAGCCCTCAGCGCGCAGGCGCAAGTGGGTTATAGTAGTTGTCCCATCTGTTTGTCTGTCTGTCAGCTGATTTTGGAGATTACTGACAATTAACTGTTGATTTAAGTATGATCTTGCTCAGGATGATGATTTAACAAGCTGTCTGCTCCGTGTAGGTTCAAATTTTTGTAGGTAATGTCCCCTATCGTCATGTCGCAATCACATGGGCAAATAATTTCTTTTCTTCCCACGTTAGTTTTTGCTTCATACTGAAAAGTTAATGAGAGCTGGAATTCAGGTGTTTTACGTTGAAACTATATACCGGTGAGAGTCTACTGCATGTTAGCTACTTCTTTAGACAGCAATTAGCTACATCTATGTTTTCATTGCTTGAGCTGTATTGATACCTGATTAGGAATAGCCAAATATATTATTTTTTCGGTCTGAGAAATTATTTTGTTACAGCTAGCTAGTGTATAGTAGCGCTGAGGGTTCACACCTTTGGTGCTTCATTTGCTTGGCTTGATAACTAATTTTCTTTTCCATTAGAATTAATATTGCCATAACCTTTTTTTTTTTTTTCCATTTCCTAGATTTCATGGTGCTTGGGCTGCTGCTATCTGTGCTGAGGTTCTGGTGTTCTTGATTGAAGAAGAGAATAATGGTAAGTCTCTAGGCATGCATACTGTTATCATTGTACATACACGTACTAATACTAACACTGCATTCACGAAGTACTACTGCACACATAGTGCTAACACTGTGCACACACACATAGTGCTAACACTCTGCACGTACGTAATACTATGCACGCACATAGTACTAACACTGTGCACACACATAGTGCTAACACTGTACACACACATAGTGCACACACATAGTGCTAACACTGAGCATGCACGTAGTGCTAGCACTGTGCACACACATAGTACTAACACTAGTGCACACACATAGTACTAACACTGTGCACACACATAGTGCTAGCACTGTGCATGCACGTAGTACTATTACTGTGCATGCACATAGTGCTAACACTGTGCACGCACGTAGTACTAACACTGTGCACACACATAGTGCTAACACTGCACACACATAGTGCTAGCACTGTACGCACATACATAGTGCTAGCACTGTGCACACACATAGTACTAACACTGTGCATGCACGGTAGTGCTAACACTGCACACACATAGTACTAACACTGTGCACACACATAGTACTAACACTGTGCACACACATAGTGCTAGCACTGTGCACACGCATAGTACTAACACTGCACGCACATAATGCTAGCACTGTGCATGCACGTAGTACTATTACTGTGCGCGCACATAGTGCTAGCACTGTGCACGCACATAGTGCTATTACTGTGCACACACATAGTGCTAGCACTGTGCACACACATAGTACTAACACTGTGCACACAGGTAGTACTATTACTGTGCGCGCACATAGTGCTAGCACTGTGCACGCACATAGTGCTATTACTGTGCACACACATAGTGCTAACACTGCACACACATAGTGCTAACACTGCACGCACATAGTGCTAATACTGCAAGCACATAGTACTAACACTGTGCACGTAGTGCTAACACTGCACGCACATAGTGCTAGCACTGTGCACGCACGTAGTACTATTACTGTGCACGCACATAGTGCTAACACTGCACACACATAGTGCTAACACTGCACGCACATAGTGCTAGCACTGTGCACACACATAGTGCTAACACTGTACGCACATAGTGCTAACACTGTACGCACATAGTGCTAACACTGTACGCACATAGTGCTAGCGCTGTGCACACACGTAGTGCTAACACTGCAAGCACATAGTACTAGCACTGTGCACACACATACATAGTACTAACACTGTGCACGCACATAGTGCTAGCACTGTGCATGCACATAGTACTAGCACTGTGCACACACACATAGTGCTAACACCAAACACTGTATACGCACTATACTATTACTGTGCACGCACATAGTACATACTAACACTGTGCACACACATAGTGCTAACACTGTACGCACATAGTGCTAACACTGTGCACACGTAGTGCTAACACTGCAAGCACGTAGTACTAACACTGCACGCACATAGTGCTAGCACTGTGCATGCACATAGTACTAGCACTGTGCACACACATAGTGCTAACACTGTGCGCACACGTAGTACTATTACTGTGCACACACATAGTGCTAACACTGTGCACACACATAGTGCTAACACTGTGCACACACATAGTATTAACACTGCACACAGGTAGTACTATTACTGTGCGCGCACATAGTGTATAAGGAGAGTATGAACTGTTTATAAGGAGAGTATGGACTGTGTATAAGGAGAGTATGGACTGTATAAGGAGAGTATGGACTGTGTATAGGGAGAGTATGGACAATGTATAAGGAGAGTATGGAATGTTTATAGGGAGAGTGTGGACTGGGTAAAGGGAGAGAGTGGACTGGGTAAAGGGAGAATATGGACTGTGTATAAGGAGAGTATGGACTGTGTATAGGGAGAGTATGGACTGTGTACAAGGAGAGTATGGACTGTGTATAAGGAGAGTATGGACTGTGTACAAGGAGAGTATGGACTGTGTACAAGGAGAGTATGGACTGTGTACAAGGAGAGTATGGACTGTGTATAAGGAGAGTATGGACTGTGTATAAGGAGAGTATGGACTGTGTATAGTGAGACTGGATAGGGTAAAGCGAGAGTATAGATTGGGTAAAGGGAGAGTGTGGACTGGGTATGGCAACAGTGTGGAGTGGGTAAAATGTGAGTATGCTCTATCATAAATTGAGTAAAGTACAGTGACCATGAATTGGGTACAGTACAGTGACCATGAATTGGGTAGAGTACAGTGACCATGAATTGGGTAAAGTACAGTGACCATGAATTGGGTACAGTACTGTGACCATGAATTAGATAAAGTACAGTGACCATGAATTGAGTAAAGTACAGTGACCATGAATTGGGTAGAGTACAGTGACCATGAATTGGGTAAAGTACAGTGACCATGAATTGGGTACAGTACAGTGACCATGAATTGGGTAAAGTACAGTGACCATGAATTGGGTACAGTACAGTGACCATGAATTGGGTAAAGTACAGTGACCATGAATTGGGTAAAGTACAGTGACCATGAATTGGGTAAAGTACAGTGACCATGAATTGGGTAAAGTACAGTGACCATGAATTGAGTAAAGTACAGTGACCATGAATTGGGTAAAGTACAGTGACCATGAATTGAGTAAAGTACAGTGACCATGAATTGGGTAAAGTACAAGGATCATGAATTGGGTAAAGTACAGTGACCATGCATTGGGTAAAGTACAAGTGATCATGAATTGGGTAAAGTACAGTTGACCATGACGTATAGTGACCATGATTGAGTAAAGTACAGTGACCATGAATTGGGTAGTATAGTGACCATGAATTGAGTAAAGTACAGTGACCATTGAGTAAAGTACAGGGTTGGGTACAGTACAGTGACAGTGACCATGAATTGGACCATGAATTGGGAATAGTAAGTACAGTGACCATGAATTGGGTAAGTACATGACCATGAACAAACAGTACAGTGACCATGAATTGGGTAAACAGTGACCATGATTGGGTACATTGACATGAATGGGTAAAGTACAGTGACCATGAATTGGGTAAAGTACAGTGACCATGAATTGGGTAGAGTACAGTGACCATGAATTGAGTAAAGTACAGTGACCATGAATTGGGTAGAGTACAGTGACCATGAATTGGGTAGTACAGTGACCATGAACAAGTAGATAAGTACAGTGACCATGAATTGGGTACAGTGACATGAATTGGGTAAAGTACAGTGACCATGAATTGGGTAAAGTACAGTGAGGATACATGAATTGGGTAAAGTACAGTGACCATGAATTGGGTAAAGTACAGTGAAAGTACAGTGACCATGAATTGGGTAAAGTACAGTGACCATGGATCATGAATTGGGTAAAGTACAGTGACCATGAATTGGGTAAAGTACAAGGATCATGAATTGGGTAAAGTACAGTGACCATGAATTGGGTAAAGTACAGTGACCATGAATTGGGTACAGTACAGTGACCATGAATTGGGTACAGTACAGTGACCATGAATTGGGTAAAGTACAGTGACCATGAATTGGGTAAAGTACAAGGATCATGAATTAGGTAAAGTACAAGGATCATGAATTGGGTAAAGTACAGTGACCATGAATTGGGTAAAGTACAAGGATCATGAATTGGGTAAAGTACAGGGACCATGAATTGGGTAAAGTACAGTGACCATGAATTGAGTAAAGTACAGTGACCATGAATTGAGTAAAGTACAGTAACAGCAAGGATTAGGTAAAGTGTGACAGCTACGAGATTAGGTAAAGTAGGCCAGCAAGGATTAGGTGAAGTGCATCAGCAAAGGTTAGGTAAAGTGCCTAGCATGGATCAGGTAAAGTGTATTCAGCAACTTTAGCAAGGATTAGGTAAGGTGTCTGCAAGATTTAGGTGAAGTGTGCAAGCAAGGATTAGGTAAAGTGGGTCAGCTAATCCTTGATGACGGTGTTGCTGACACTCTTCACCTAATCCTTGCTGATGCATAATCCATGCTGATGCACTTGACCTAAAGACCCTTTGGCATAACAAGATAATTTGAACATTTTGGTAAAGGGTCATTACCATGTACACGGCTTATTTGCGGTGTGCGAGTAAATTAGTGCAGAAGCAATAACAAGTACTGGGCCCTGGCCTTCATTTAGATAGTCCATAAAGATGCAAGTTTACAATCAGGGGGCGAAACTTTTTTCTATTGCATTGAAAAATAAAGCAAATATAAAGGAAAATGAATGATAACTTCGAATAATATTGGTACTATCAGTCAAGATAATTTAAACGGCAATCCTTCGTGATGTCCTGCTCCATGTAATTTCTTATCTTCAAGTTCACTCTCACTTAGTTTAACTTTACTCTATGCGCTACTTTCATTAGAAAAGATAAGCTTAAATCTTTCGAACAGCTTCTCAAGGCAACTTTTAATTAACTTTGTTGGTGAAAAGCTTTATTTTACAGAGGCAGTCATAACAGGAACACAATTCCCTCAAATGATATCCACTCAAATTTGAATATATACTTTGTTGGCATGTAATTGACAACCAGCTCTTTCAGCTGAAGAGTGTCAAATGATCTTGCCTGTTAATTTTCTTCGAACATGTCAGAGTAGTGCAAGGGAAGTGGGAAGGGGAGGGGTAGTGGGTGAAATTCAGCCAAGGGGGGATGGGCAGTGGATGAAATTCAGCTGGGGGAAGAAGCAGTGGGTGAAATTCAGCTAAGGGGGGCTGGCCCCCCAGGCTCCACCTTAAATGAAGCCCTCTGGGCCTGTTTTGGGCGCGAACTATTTCAACGAGATACGATAATTCTTGCTGATAAAATTTTAATACCTCATCCGTGCTGACGTACACTTTACAGATCGTTGGTGGTACACTTTACCCAGTCTCTTTGGTGGTGCACTTTACCCAATCTCCTTGGAGGTGCACTTTACCCAATCCTTGGTGGTGCACTTTACCCAATTATTGGTGGTGCACTTTACCCTATTCTTGGAGGTGCTCTTTACCCAATCTCCTTGGAGGTGCACTTTACCCAATCCTTGGTGGTGAACTTTACCTAATCCTGGCTGACACACTTTACCTAATCCATATAGATTATGCTGCAAATAAACCTAGCTACGATAGATTTTCTGCTCGTGAAAATTTCATATTATGGTGTAGGAGATTTTTGAGAGTTTATTTCTCTTTCTGAAGAGCATGGGAACTCTAAATTTAATACAAGTCAGTCCTTGAATACTACTTACTCTACAATACAACTTTCAGGTATTGTAGGGCAGAAATTACTATAATCTGCAGGTTCTAACTGAGAAAAGTGGTGATCCTCTGGGGGGGTGGGGGGGGGGGTTAGAAGGGACTCTTTTCCCTATGCTACGTACTTTTAAAGTTCACATTTGCTACCCATCAGAGTTCTGACTACTCTGACAAAGTTGAAAATAGTCCTACAAAGTTGAAACTAGTCCATTGTAGAGAATCTGTGCTCCCTTGAAAGCATCAATTGAATAGGCTATTTATTTTATCGTCTTTGTTGTAATAGAAGGGAAAGTGATTTTTTCGTTTTATACTCCTATTCGCTCATTGTATACCTAATTGATAGACTACCCTTTACCTAATTTGTGCCGACATCCTATAGATAATTTGTGCTGACACCCTTTACCTGGTTTATGCTGATACCCTTATGTGTTATGCCGATACTTTTCAGGTGCCTTTACCCAATCACACTGACACCCTTGGTCTGATACTTGCCCGTTTTGTTTATACTGATATATTCTAAATTATTCTGATATAAATTATATTTATACCAAGTAGCTTTTAGACTCCTCAATATCCTTTTCTTCAATAATTGGAATTACGTGTGAGAAAAAATTCTAGCTAGTGCTGAATACAATAAGACTTTTTTTTGTAATAATGACAATAGGGTTGTTCATAACTCTTAATTTTCTGTATCTCAGAAGCCTTAGCTAACAATTTTCTGATTCCCTTAGCTAACAATTTTCTGATTCCACTGTAAGAATTTTCTGATCAACTTTTCAGATACGTAGACAAATTGGCACAAATGAATAGAACTAATTAAAATATCTAACTCATAGCAAGACCTCCCAGATTATTTGTATTTATGACCTGTTGGGTAATGATATCTCTGTAATTTGATTTGTTGTTGTTGTTGTTTTTCATTGTAATAATGAAGTATGTTTTCTCTTATAGGCCAGAATGTAGAAACTGAGCCTAGTGATGAAGGTAAGGCAAATATTTGTGAATATTTTGCATTATATTAATTCTTACTGTTGTTTGTGTACATTAGATCAAGTGACCAAGTATTTATTTGCGGATGAAGGCAATGAAGACAATTAGAGACTTAATTTAACAATTACCGCATTGCTTGTTTTATTTGTTTGTTTGTTTTGAAGCTATTTCCAATTAAAAATTCTGTTGAGTTGATTAAACAAGTTATCAAGTGGGTTACAACAGTGGTTTTCATGCAGTTGGCAAACTTATACAAGGGGGTTATCACAGAAGTTCCAGACCTGTCAGTGTGGTTACCAAGGCGTTGCAGATCAGTTATAGTGGTTACCTAGAAGTTACCAATCTGTTCAGGTAGTTACCAAATCGTAACAGACATGTCATGGAAGTTTCCAAAAAGTTGCAGACTTGTTAAAGTGGTTTCCAAAAAGTTGCGGACTTGTCAAAGTGGTTGCCAATGAGTTACACTCCAGGTTTGCAAGTTTGTTAACTGGCTTGTTAATTAGTGTCCGTTCCAAGAGTATACAAGCTAGTTACAAAAGTTGTTACCCATCTGCTAACCAAGTGTGAACTATTGGTTTACAAGCTAGTTTGCAATTTGTAAACTCTGGCTTTTGGCCTTGTGTATAGTGATGTCATGTGTCCCCAAGTTGGTAATGGTCCCCAAGTTGGTAATGGTCATCAATTTTTCGCACAATCAACATTTATTAAGCAATGGTGGCCTGAGTGATGCAAACAAGTGTGGCATATTAGTTAACATCAACATAGTAATTAAGCTCCTTTTACTACAGGAAACAAACTAATCATGATATTAATAAGTTCATTGCTCCAAGTAAACAAGCTTTATCATTAGTAAGTTTTAGTAGTATTAGTTATGAAATTATTGCTACTAACTTTTGACACTACAAATTATTTAGATCTTTTTATTATGACAAATTTATATTATATGGAATTTTTTAAATTGTTATCATTTACGATGAAGTTTGTGGCATGTAGCTATGTCTTTTTGTCACATTGTTCTACATTTTTATAGATGAAACACATTTTGATTATACAATAGTGACTGAATATTGTAGTTTGATCATAACATTCCAATATACAAAGAATCAATTGGATTCTCACCAATATGTGTGTGATAATTACAGTTCAAGATCAACATTATTGTGATGAAAGCGGAACAGCTTTGTTTTTTTTTTGTACTGTATATGGCCAAATAATAGCAACAAAAAGGCTGGGTTGATACAAGAATTCATACTGTTATTCATATTATTCATGTATTTGAGACCTGTGCTACATAGTCATAGAGATACAAAACTACTTTTTATTATGGCATTTTAGTCTTACTTCAAATATCAATAGTGATGTATTTTATCACGTACTACACAGTTGATGATATTATAGGTACACAAGTGTACCGAAACATTGCACAACTTTATTATCACATGATTGAATCAGTTTATCCAATCTCACCTGTTGACTATAGCTTTAGTTTTTGGATTCCCTGAAACACTGAGAATTAATTATCATCCAAGTAGCAGTGTTTTCATGGACAGAATGATAGTTTGGATTGTATAACCATAGAATGACAAACTGCAACATGTTTGTGGGAGTGCTTGGTCTGTAATATATTTCTGCTTGTGAGGAACAACATGCTCCTCTCTTGGTTAGTTAGATTATGTGAAGTATTATTTCAAGTACACATAATCTAACTAACCAAGAGAGAGCATGGTGTTCCTCACAAACAGAAATATATTACAGACCAAACACTCCCACAAACATGTTTGCAATTTGTCATTCTATGGTTATACAATCCAGTAATAAAGTTTTAAACATGATTTTAATTTTTAAATGATGTTCAATCATTAAAAATTGGATTTTTTTTACAAATATTAAAGTCTCTAGCTAAGCCACTGGTAAAAGCACCTTCATCTGATGAATTGTACACAAAACATTGTACAAGATTAACATATTCTTAGTATAGACAGACCACATGCACAAAATGATTAACCACACCCATGTAATCATGACCACAACCTTTTCTGGCCATACACCCTGAAATTTCTATCTAAATTGCCCTGGTAAATGTTACACAGTAATAATAGGTATAGCTCTACAATTATTTTATTATAGCAACATGTTCAGCAGAGTAATACTTGCCATAAAATCGTTATATAGCTTATCTAAATTTAAAATTGAACAAAAACTTACTTTTCAGTGGAGGTTGCATTTATGTATATTATCTGCACTTATAATAAAGTTCTAGCTTAGCTTTATTATGCAAGGGAGAAATGTTATTACTCCAGAATATATGTGACAGGCTCTGGGAAAACCAGGAATTTCCGGCAAAAATTGAAATTGAGATATAGGCTCCAGAACTAAGTCATCTGGAAAATAATTTTCTTTCACCTAGTTTTGTTTTTTGCAGAATTAGTCTTAGTGACCCTTACTCTAAGTCTATGCCAAATTTCAAATGTCAAAACAACTTAAAAGACCTCAAGCGTGCTGTGGAAAGACAAGCTACTTTTTATTCTCTCTCGTTCTCGAGGTACAATAAACGGGGAATGGGTGGAGCTTCATAAAAAAACGGCATAGCTTTGAGACTATTGCATGCAATCTACAGCTTACCTCTGGCAGAAAGTTTACTACTACATCGAGTAGAGTAGCCAAGGATTCCGACAAGACAGGCTCCAGACGCTCTGAAAGCTAAAAAGAACTCTGCGCAAAACTTCGTTAGTTGCCGTTAAAAAGCGGCTGCACAATATCATTTTTTTTTTTTTTTTTTCAAAGAGACAAAAAGTTTATAAGTCAAATGTAAAAATAGAAAAACAGAAGGCAAATGTAGTCATTGATTTGTTAGCTGTGCTTCGTTGCTGACCAGGTCTATTTGGGTGGGGCATCAGATGGCGTGTCCTCGAGAAGAACGAGCCCCACGGATGCACTGGATAGCTGACCTCAAGAGAGAGAATGATAGTCTGCAGCGTAGCCAGTAGAGAGTTTGGCTGTACTTATGGTCCCACTTATCTGCTAGAAGGGATGCTAGTTTTTTGTAAAATGAAGTAGACTGCTTGGCCATTCCCCCTGTTGCAGAAAGGACAATTGGTGTGAACGTTGCGTGTTCGACTTCTAGGATGCGCTGTTCGTAGGCCCTCTTCTTTTCCTTTTCGTGTTTCCTGTAGCAGTTGTTGATGCTGGTGTTGCTGTTAGACGGGGCATGTGGGTTAAAAACCCTTACATCCAGGAATGTCTTCTCGTATCGGCCACCCCAGAAGCCGTTCACTGCGATGTCTAGTCTTGCTCCCTCATTTGAGTTAGAGGTTCTGTGAGACATGGTTTCACCTGTCAAAGGTTGTAGATCAGGTTCTACCATGACATCATGGCATACCTCGGTTAGCAGGTTGGCAGTAGCGTCTCTTATCTCATTGTGACGGATTGAGGGGAAGCCACCACGAGGGCACGACAGCACATGATGTACAGAAAATTTTTCTCCACAGACACAGTGGGTGGGGGTGCCAGGGGGAGGCCAACCATAACGAAGGGACAGGGCATCCACGAATGCGCCTTTGTGTAGGCTAAAGCCGAACTCCTCAATTGGGAGAGATGTCAACCAATTTGAGGAACCTTTCTCACTCGCAAGTGCCAGCACCTTCGCACCTGTTGGAGAGAGGCATTGCTTCAGTTCTTCAGCTGCAAGTATGGATTGCTCCCGTCTCAGCTGCTTGATGGTTGACTTTTGGTTGATCTGGGTAGCAATGCACTCGTACGAGTAGTCCGATTGTTTGTGTAATATCAGATCTTTCAGAGGCCCAGAAATTGCGGTTGATGCAGAGAACTCAAGGTCACACTGTCCAAGTGGATTGCATAAACCCAGGCCCCCCAATCGGGCAGGCAAAGCGAACATGTCTCTGTCGGTGTCATTGGGTGGCGGTCTTCCTGTGACTGTTGGAATGAAAACAGTACGTATGATGTTCTCCAGGGGTTGAAAATGAATACTGATGTCTGGTAGTGTTCGAGAGAGATACGACCATTTGCTAGAGAAACCATGGTTGAATGCTGCAAAGGCAGCATGTGGTTGTGTGATGGCTATCTCCGAGAGTAATCTCAGCTCACTGCACCATTGATCCACCTTCTTGGAGAGGGAATGATTGATGTAGTCGGTGGTGCCTAGAGGAACACCCAGATATGTGTATGTCCAACACTTGTGACATTGACATTGGAACCAGAAAAGGCAGTGATGGCTTCTGAGAGATGTGTGTCCTTGGTAACCAGCCATGTTTTGGCTGGGTTGGCATGGTAACCAAATGATGGGCCAGTGTTGGTAAGTTTGTCCCACCAGTTTCGGATGTTTGTGATAGAGCCTAAGGCAGAAGCATCATCAGCATACCATGCTTGAGTGACTGAGTCAGGTAGGTTCTTGATGAGTGGGATGGTCGCTACAGCATACATGGGCATTGCCAAGGGGTCACCCTGTGTGGTCCCCTCTCTCTCTCGAGTAAATAACCTCACCATTAATGAACAGCTCAGTTGGGGCTCTGTAGGTGTTGATTAGCATGGTTGATATTGAGGGGCATAGAAAACGGATGTTGTTTAGAGCAGCCTCCCGGTTTAGTGAGTTGAAGGCATTGCTAGCATCCACTAGGAGGGCTGCTTCAGTGTCGTCTCGCTTGAAGCACTCCTGCACAGCATGAGCTGCGGACTCAACCCCTGTTATCTGTCCTGCACATAACTGGATGGAGCCAGCAGCATCTTGGATGTCACCTCTTGTCACTGAAAGGACCGCCTTAGCAATTATCCTCCTTGAGGTTTCACCAATTCCGATAGGTCTCACGCCTGGATCCTTGTCCAGAGCTATGAGTCTGCAGGCAAGCAAGGGATGGACACAAGTGGGGTCTACGTATTCAGTGCACAATCTTCTAGCAGCTAGGGCAAGTGACTGGCAGAGAGTATAGGAGGCCGATTTAAAAGAAGTGCATAGTCTCCGCCAGGCGAAGGCATCCAGTACTGATGGCCCAGCAGCCCCTTTAGTATTGAGAGAGGTCGACTTGATGAGTGCAGCATCAATTGAATCAAAGATGACTGGATGAAAATCAGGTGGTGTACCATTGATAGTGGACTCCGGCATGGCTGACATGCCGCTGGGATGTTTGCTCTGTAAGATTTCTTTCACAGTGGAATCACCAACAACATCATTCAACTGGAGGAGATTGCCCTTACCCTTGTTTGATAATAGTTGTAGAGCAGCATTTGTTTTGCCTTGAAACATCAGGTTGGCGAAGGAGCGTGATAGCTGCTGCTGCCGACTAATATTGTGATTTGTTTTTGGAAGACGGTCCTGGATAGCCCTGCATTCCCAAAGTAGACTGGCAAGATCACCATCACTCCACATCTTTAGGCGTTTCTCCATACATTGATGTGATCTTGGATTTTGGAGTTGCGAAAAGGCTTCTTTAGTATCAGGTGGGGTAAGACTGTGGCAGCCTTTAAGGCAATGGGTTCTAGTGCAGACCCTGTGGCAAAGGCATTAAAGAGACGTGATAGTTCAGTGGTCAAAGATTTTCCTGCATTGCCCTGTGGGATTTTGAACAGATTATTCCTCCAGTGCACAGCTTCTTTGTAGATTTTGTCTAGCTGGCTGATGAAACTGATACTATCCACAGACTCCCATGCAAAGGTAGAGTTTGTTGATGGTCTGTAGTCTGGCAGCTTACAAGGAATGGTGGGCACCAATTGGGGGGTATTAGTCTGCTCAAAAGATCTGTTCATAGGCCCTATCGCTGTAGAAGGACGTGTTGTCTGTTCATTAGTTTTGGCGTAGCTGATAGTGGAGAGGTAGGTTGAGTCGGTTGAGTCGGTTGGTTCGGCTGTTTCGCCGGCGGTAAACCAGTTGGCTTTTGAAGTAGATTTGAGCAATGCCGCCTCTTGCTTGGCAGACAGTCTGTACATACTTTTCCTGCTTTCACACAAGAGCAACTCTTACAGAGGCCACTGCCATTACAACGGCAACACTGAACCATAGCTATTTCTCGACTACTTCATACGTTTTGTCAAAAACGCCATATACTCGATCCTGCCGGACTTCGTTACAGTCACTACAGTGCACAATATAATTGCGTATGCGGAGTACGACGTTAAGTATACGGAAACGTTAATTATACCGGAAGTGGATATTCAATTTGTGTTTTCTCGATTTCTAGTTCAATTGCTTTGCTGAATACAGCCCAGTTCAACTGCCAGTTTCTGTGCGAGTCAAAGGTTTTACCCTCCAGTATTTTAGCACTAACTTTTTATTAACATAAAAAACTCATTTTTTTTGGTTTGCCTGAAATGCCTGGTTTTCCCTGAGCCTGTCACATATATTGCTATTATGTACAAAAATGTTGTTATTGTTTGGGACAAGTCTGTTTTCAGTTTGTTACAATGCTGACTTGAGTAGTATTGGCAATGATTGTAATTTTTCTCATAATATTATAGTAATAGGTGCATGTTGGACATAATGATACAGACACTGTAAGGATATGTATACAAGTAAACTACGTATTCGGATATGAACTTATTACGTGGTATTAATATGTATTTTGTCATTTCTATATAGGCGATTACATATAGCTAAATAGAAATGCAATTTTATGGCCAGTGTAATAAATTAGCTACAGTGCATCAAGTTTCGTACTATCCTATAGTTTAGGAATCTCCAACTGGTCTATTATTGATCTGTGGAAATCTTGTATTGAGATTGTGATACTGGACTATCTGTATTATTTTTTGGGAGTGTTCAAAACTAACCTGAACCTGTTTACTGTTGCACTGTACTAGTTTCTAACTTCAATGTTGTAGTTTGGGATACAGTTAGTTTTCTTAGACCACCTTGCGTAAGCTCAGGTTGATAGGTACTTTTTAAAACTATTTGCATAAACCATCTTATGCTTAACTGAAGTAGTGATGCAGCAAAACTATTTGCATAAACCATCTTATGCTTAACTGAAGTAGTGATGCAGCAAAAATGGGAGTATTATATGTAGTTCTATCTTATTCTGTGAACCTTAGGTGAGTAACTTATTTGTATCATATTTAAAAAGCCAAAAAAATTGATTTTTCTAGAAGTGTTAAACATTTTCATGTTTAAGTTCAACTTCATAGTCTTTCCAGCCATGTCTAATCTTAGTACATCTGCATAAGGTTTTGCAGTTGTTTACAGTTTGGTAGTGGAATAGTTTAACTCCCCCTGTTAGCATTTTGATAGTGGTAGGTATATAAAAGGCTAATCTTTGAAATAGAATAATCACAAACAATTTTAGAGCAATGTATTTGCAGCCCACTTATGTAAATTATGGATGCTTCAATATACTTATTGTGATAAATTTTAAATAACTTTAATAACATTACTGCACTTGTTAAGCATTTTTTGATGTTTGGTATTAAACATGAAACAGCTCTTCATTAATAAACCTGTTATAATGGCAATGTGGTAAGCAGTAATGCAGTGCTTAATATTATTAATGGATTACCAAACTAGTTTCATTTAATTGTTCACTGTCAACTGCATTTTTTCAACTACTACACACTTTGTTCATTGGTAAACCGGCAAACTTACCCAAAAGCTCAAGAAAGGGATAGCTGTGTATACATTAAGAAACTTTAAAATGTTGATATCAAAACATTACATTAATTAACATATAGATGATATTTCTTTGTGCAATATTATTGCAGGCATTACAGTTCACACGCATATATCAGTAACATCACTCCCGGATTTACTATTCAGTGAACATAAGAGTATTGTAGAGGGATCAGTTCTCTGGCTCTATTGTGAGGTCAGCTCCATTTATGATACTTGGTCAGTAACTTGGAATAAAGATGAAGGACAACTAGTACAAGATGTTCCTCATATTCGTTTGAGAACTTCTACTAACACCTCCTCCTCCACTACCTTATTATTAGTGATAGATAATAATAGTGTCTTCTGATGCTGGTGTCTATCAGTGTACTGCTAGAGATGGACAAGACTATGATAGAGGAGAATCATTGACTATGACAGGTATAGTTATCTTATCAGTTTTTTAATAATGTAATAATTTGACATACTTTTTGTTTCAGTGTTATCTTCCAGAGCACCTGGAATATTGAGGATTATATCACAAGATCCCCTTACAACTGGACTTAATGTGAACAGAACAAGGGCTCATACTGGGCATAGCATTTCTCTATTCTTCACTGCAGGTCATGTTGGAGATAATGAAATGAATTATTCGATCCCTGCTGTACAATGGCTGAAAGATGGAAATCCATACCCACTAATATTTCAGTTGGTACAAATGTTCAATTAAGTTCTCTCTTTCATTTACTTTTACTACTTCTGATGCTGTTGTTTATCAGTGCAGTTTTATTGATAGCAATTCACAAATTTATGGCTCATTTCTGCTCAGAATTGATACTGGTAGTATCATTGAACCTGCACATCATATCTAGTAGATCAAGAGCACTTGTTGTATCGAAATATACTGATTGAACAAGCATTTATTATTCATAATATCAATACATCATCAAAGCAGTAAATTGCCAAAGTTAAGCCTTGTAGTATTGTTTATAATTTCATGGCAGTGTCTGTATATTGACTGAAAATTATGTATATTAAACAAAATATGCATTCTATTGGGCTTACATAGTTTAAAGAAATTGTTTTTGGGCAAGTAGAGAGGTTATCTGTTCTTGAAGGAGGTAACATCAACATCTCTTGCTATTCTATACTGGAGGACCAGTATACCAGTTATCACATGGTCTCTTAACAAATCAATACACTCAATTTAGCCAAACAGATATTGTTAATGAAGCTTCCTTACCATTGTATCCTTATCCTGTTACTATTGGTGATATAAATTCTACACTGCACATAACCGATGCCCAGCATCCTACACATGATGGAGTATACACATGTACCGGAAGGAATACTGAATCAGATTCTCATAATACCAGTAGTGTTAATATCTCACTTATGATAAAAGGTAACAGAAAACCTTGATTCTTACTTTTACATTTTAGTCACCATAATATTATTATAATAAATATTAGAACATAATATGCAAGTATATAACATGAAAGTTCCTTCATGCTATTTAAAACTGGATGTGTTGCTTTATTTGTATTAAGTGCCTGAGCCTCGACTCCGCACAGCCGACCGACGACCCGTAGAATTCTACCCCCCACAGTTGGTGGCAGCGGTGCTTCTCTATGCCTTAGACAGCGCAGCAGAAGTCAACGACGAGCTCCACACCACAAGCCGACTTGGCTACTAACTTTCTTTGTGTTTTTGTGTGTTTTCTATTTAGAGTGCGCTACACGTGGTGCGACTTTTGTCTGATTTTTGTTGTATGTTTTGTTCTGTTCATTCTTGCAGGCTGCTGAAGTCTCCGAAGTTCGGACCTAGAGTGGATGTGTGAGAGGGCACAGCTGCATCGGCGTGCAAGCGAGTTAAGCATCAGAGTTACAGATCAGAGGTGCTAAGTGGAGTTGAGAAAGGATCATATTCATCAGATTCAGGCCTTGCAGTGGATCATAGTAGTGGTGAGACCGTTAGCACAGGGAGGAGTGGTAGTAGTAGTTTGTCCAGAGAGACTAGTGTAGAGGTATTGAGTAGTACAAGTGAGAATTCAGAGAGACGTGATCGCTCAGAGTTGAGTAGAGAGAGCGAAGACAGGATTACAGTAATACAAGAAATGGACGAGTTAGATGATTTGATTGAAGGTGGGGATTAAAATGAACAAGTGGAGAGTGAAGTGCGTGATAGAGGCACTGGACGGAGAGATACTTATGAGGGTGATAGAGGCTTGGGAAGTGTTACAGTCAGCCGTGATAGAGTGAGTACAAGAAGGGAAGAGAGATCAACAGAAAGAGTGGGCAGTGATAATGAAGAGGATGAGGACAATGGAGTTTTATCAAATAGTGAGATGCGCAGAATGTTCAAAGTTTTCATGAGTCATACTATGTCAACAGCAGACACTACGACTATGGCGGGTGACCAGACTAGGAAGGTGCAGGGATTAGCTCACCATAGGGATGGAGTTGACATTGCAAAGTATATTGCAAAACTGGAGGCTGACCTAAAGGACATTGGGGTATGTCAACGTGACTTTAAGGCTATATTGTTTCAGAAGCTTTCCTCTAAGTCCATGTCCCAGATAGTAGCCACAATTGACAGGGACGATTGCACGTACGACGAGTTAAAACAGACATTGATTGACTCGTTGGGATCAAACTTATTTCCAACTTTCTTGCCGACACGAAACATATGGACCCATTACAAACCTACGTGCACTTAAAGGGACTGATGGATTCGGTAAACATGACAATAGGTGACAGAAAAGATGTCCTTCTTTTCTTTGCGACGGCTATATTATACAGACATGGGTTGACCTCACAACAACGTGCGGTCATGGATAGCAGGGAGATTGTGACTTTTAAGGAGCTCAATAGGCTGGCAATATCCCTGCAAACTACTGACTCTAACACACGTGATAGAGTAAGAGATGGTAGACGTATTAATTATCATGGTAGTATTAAGTGCTTTAACCGATTACTGGCCAAATACGCAATTTTGCGTACCTCCGTATTTAGTCCCCGAAAGGCCAAATACGCAATTCTGCGTACAAGAAAGGGGGTAATAACTATCTGCCTACAGCTGCATACCTGAATCTACCAGTTATCTATCATTGCATCTCAGGTTTGTAATGTAGTATAGCTATCTGTACAGCATATCTACAAGTGTGGTTACAATATAAAATTTATCAGATAAACCTTGTTACAAAACACTTCAAGTTTATCAAATATTTTCATATAAAATTTTATAACAAGAACAATTCATGATTATTTTGATACTTTGAGTTATGCTGCAATGATAGCTTAAGTCTTCTGGAGAAGTTTATTGATTCTACTGTGGATTCAGGACTCCAAAGATGCAGGAAACACAAGAGTATCTCCAATTTCCAAGCTGATCCATAACTTCGGAATATTAGTAGTATTGTAGAGTTCATAATATACCTGGAATATATAAAAAGAACACAAGAATGTCACAGAGTGACTTATTAATGAATTAAAGTCAATATCATTGGCTAGATTTGGATGTTTTCATTCTTACTAATATAAATCTGAAAATGGCATATGTTTTGTTTCCTAACAATTCACCTTTATAAGTTGCTGTTAGTGTCCATTCTTGCGTCATTCATAACCATTACTCAAATCTCTGGACTTGTCTTCTATTGTAAGCTCATAACTAGCGTAGTGAAACTAAGCAACGCGAAGTGGCACCCCAAGGACGCTACGAGAAACCAAAAATTTTTCGTAGCCTTAGGCGTCCTCCCATCCACTGTCGAAAACTGGAGCACGCAGGACTTTCAATCCATTGAGCAATAGCAAGAGCAAGCTTTTACCAGTGGCTGATCAATAGAAACTTTATGTCCAGGACCGATTGTTTCTCCGCTACAAAGTCAGAAAGTTGCTTCTCCAGTAAGGGTTACTTCCGGCGGAAAAAAATACGGCGGCTCGCGGCACCGTGGTTAAGTAATAATTCGGCCGGTAATCGGTTAAATGCCAGGGCTATGGGCATCGTTCTTTCGAGTGCAGGACTGGTAGAGTTGAGGTAAAGAGTAATGTTGTTTGCTATTCATGCAATCAGAACGGGCACAAGGCAAATGAATGCCCGACCAAGACTGAGCAGCAGTCTTCCAAGCATGCCACTAAGACTGATTCTGCACCTAAGAGTCTGACTATAAAGCCAGGCTCCAGGCCTCGAAATGCTAATATGGTGGCAGATGGTACTGATTATCCCTTGATAGATGGGAAGGTGAATGGTCTTGCATGTAAGTTCGCCCCTGACACTGGAGCTCAAATAACAGTGGTGCCAGATAATTTGGTCTTCCAGATCAGGTCCTGGAGGATACTGTGGTCCTTAGATTCGAGAATGGGGAACTGGAACGTTTCCCAATGGCAGAAGTAGAGTTGCAAGCTGAGAGTGAGCCACATAGGAGGAAAGTAGCGGTGGCTCCAGTTGACATGCTTAGATGTACTGTTTTGTATTCCGTGCCCATGGATGTTGCCATGGCACGTAAGCTCCTTAGAGATGCTGCTGGCGTCTCTTTGACAATAGCAGGGCACTCCAGTGATACCCTGGACATCTCGACATCCACTCAGGTGGATGCAGGTTTAGCTCAGAGTGCTAACGAGGTAATCAATGAGGCTTTGATTGCATTCCCTGAGCGTACCGAGGAGCTGGAAGTTAACTTGGTCACTCGAGCAGCTGAATGGATGGCTTCGCTGGCTCAGCAGACTGAAATTGAGAGGAACAGAGACTTGGTACCCCCAGTCTCGCTGTTGTAGGATACCCAAACAGATGAGCAAGGGATCTCTCAACAAGGCTCGGATGAGCCAGTTGGTCTGACAGGTTCTCAGGAAGGTGAAGTGAATAGTGTAGAAGCTGAAGTTATTGTTGGTAATGAGTATGTGGCTAGTGGAGAGGAAATTGTGTTGGAATGCTTAGGGTGTCCGACCTTGGTTGATGAATCTGATGTGAAGTTGTTGAAGAAGGAGGTGATGGAGGATGACAGTTTGAAGAGTTGTAGGGAATTAGGAGACATAAAGAGGAATGGATATGTATGGAAGGATGGGTTGTTATTTCACGAGATGGTAGATGTGACTGACCAAACCCTCTGTCGGCTGGTGCTTCCACGGCCCAGAAGACAGAAGATATTGAGGCTTGCTCATGACCATTCTGGTCATGTGGGTGTAAAGAAAGTTAAGCGTCTCTTGAATGCTAGGTTTACATGGCCAGGTATGGGGAAGGACGTGTGTGAGTTTGTCCAGTCATGTGATCAGTGTGCCAGACTTAACAAATCAGGCAACAGGACAACCAGGATGTGTGAGCGGCCAATAGTTACGGAGCCGTTCGAGTCTGTGGCGGTGGACATTGTTGGTCCACTGCCGAAAGCCAAAGGTGGTGTGCAGTACATTCTGACCTTTGTGTGCATGGCCACCAGGTGGCCTGAAGGTGTGCCTATGAGAAAAGGTTCGGCTTCCGAGGTAGCGGAGGGGCTACTATCCATCTTCTCCCGTACTGGTTTTCCCCTGAGAATGCTCTCAGATCGAGGCAGTGTGTTCCTTGGAAAAGTCACAAAGAGACTTTGTGAGATCCTTGGAGTGGATACGATACACACATCACCTTATAGGCCACAGGGAAACGGTGTGGTAGAGAGACTGCATGGAACTCTCAAGCCAATGTTGGCGAAAGCAGTTGATAGTGGTTTAGATTGGTCAACGTTCTTGCCCATGGCACTGTTCGCTATTAGACAGGTTGCCAATAGAGATACAGGCTATTCTCCCCATGACCTAGTCTTTGGCAGAAGGATGAGAGGGCCCCTTGACATAGTGTACGCGGGCTGGGTAGAGGACTGCTATAGTGACTCTGACGTGAGCTCGTGGGTTGAAAAGTTGCAAGAGAGACTGAAGACGCTGAGTGAATTATCTGTTGTATGTGAGGCTGAATCTAGTGCTAGTAGAGCAAAGAAGTTTAATAAGAACAAATCTGAACGTGAGCTGGTAGTTGGTAGTGAAGTGTTACTTAGAGTTTTAGGTCTTCATGGTGCGCTCCAAGCTTCGTGGGAAGGGCCATATAAAGTAACGGAAAAATTATCCAGAGTGAATTACCGTGTGTGCAAGGGTGAGGGACGTCCTGAGAGGATTGTCCACATTAACAACACTAAGACGTACAAACCACGGGTTGCCAGTGTGAACAGTGCATGCATAGTGGCAGAAGAGAATACCGAGATTTCGGAGATGTGGGATAACAAGGGTGTATTGTGTGACGAGAAGTGTGATGGTTATGATGAAGGTGAATTACAGGTAGTGTTACAGAGGGTGTCTGACTGCTTTTCCGAGAAACCGGGCTTGTGCAAGGTGGGTTCGTGTGTGATTGCTGTTCAGGAAGGAAGTGCAGTTGTAAACCTGCCTTTTCGTCAAGTGCCCATCAGCATCCGACAAGCTGTCGGTGATGAGATTAAAAAGTTGCTTGCCCATGGCATTATTGTAGAAAGTGATGCTGAGTGGTCAAGCCCAGTGGTTCCTGTTAGGAAAAAGGATGGTTCTATTCGTTTGTGTGTAGACTTCCGAGAACTGAACGCCATAACCCCATTGCGTAAGTTTTGGTTACCATCTCTACAAGAGATTCTAGACAAAGTTGGTTCTAGCAGAGTTTTGTCAAAGTTAGACCTCACGTCTGGCTTTCACCAGATTGAGGTAGCTCCTGAAAGTCAGGATTTGACGTCGTTTAGTTGCCCAGCTGGCAAGTTAAAGTACGTCCGTATGCCATTCGGACTCAAACCTGCCATCTTTCAGGCTGTCGTTGAGCAGGTGCTGGCCCCAGTGGCCAGAGTGGCTTCAAATTACATAGATGACGTGGTTGTATTTAGTCGTTCTTGGGATGATCATTTGAAGGATTTACAAGAGGTTATAGAGTGTTTGGGTAAGGCAGGATTGACAATAAAGAGAAAGAAGTGTGAGTTTGGGAGGAGGTATATGAGCTATTTAGGACATCAGGTTGGATGTGGGAGAGTCGCGGTCCCTGAGTCGAGAGTTCGCTATGGCAGAGTTCAGACGCCCGATTACGAAGAAGCAGTTACGCTCCTTTCTAGGGAGTGTGGGATATTACCACAAGTTTGTGGAGGGCTTTGCTCGTCTCTCTGCTCTCCTGACCCCAGCTGTTGCTCTCTCCTCTCCACTTCGGGTCGTCTGGACTGAGGAGATGGATGCAGCATTTCGTTTGTTGCATGAGTCTTTGTGTGTGCTCGTGTTGTTTTATTTGTGCCTGTGTGTGGGGATGTTTTTGTATTGTATACTGACGCTTCTGGTGGATGTGTGGGAGCGTGTTTACATGTACTTAGAGAGGAGGACGAACTTCCAGTGGCATTTTTCAGTCGCCAACTTTGTGGGGCGGAGCATCACTACTCGGTGACTGAGCTCGAGAGTCTAACAATAGTGGCGGCCCTGATCCATTTAGAATATTACCTGTACGGTGTGCCAGTGACAGTGTACACTGACCACAAGGCCTGTACCTCACTCCTAACAAGCTCCCATCTCAACAGACGCCTAATACGTTTGGCGCTTAAGATTCAGGATCGTGCAGTGGACATTCGCTATCGTCCAGGACGTTGCAATGGCAATGCGGATGGTCTCAGCCGCCAGGACTGGTGCGAGGATGACGTTGCGGAGCCCTGTCCTGGTGTGGTTGATCAGATTGGTCCATCTGGCCAGGTCTTAGCAGGGGGGTCTGTAGGACCGGCCTCCACAGACAAAGACAGAAGCAGAGAGAAGGAAAGAAAGAAAGAGAAGTAGAAGAAAGAAGTAAATAAAGACTATACAGCTTTATAGCTGGTTGATTTGTGCAGAGCCTCCAAGTAGACGCATTTTCCCGTATTTATACGGAAATTCCAGTATAAATACGGAATATGGAAATCTGGTAAGATTAGACGGAAACCTATTTGTTGTCCCTTTACCTTTTCTTAGCTAATGATGATGGCTGATAGTAGTCGTACTTCAAGCTCTAGCAGCAGTAGTTTTGTAGATAGTTGTAGCAGTTTTGGGGCAAGTAGTAGTGTCTTTGACACTGACAGTGAGCAAATACTTCAAGGTACATGCGAGGTTAGCGGTAGTGAATCTCCACCGCAGAACAAGAGGTGTAAGCTTACTGGGCGTTTCAAGTACGACTGGACACTACCAAAGTACATCACTTCAAGCAGCAGGAATAGCAGGTCTGTTAATTGCACGTTATGTAATTGTGTTCTTAACATTTCTCATGGGGGCATTAATGATATCAAGCGTCATGTGAATAGCTTAAAGCATAAAGCAAAACTTCTGTAGGTGGAGAGAAATGTAACTCTTACCAGCCTTTTGGGGGAGTCTAGTAGTAGCTCATGTCATGGAAATAAAGTTATTTCAGCAGAAATTAAAATGGCTCAGTTTATTGTGATGCATAATTTGTCATTTCAATCATCAGATCATCTGTCTGATCTCTTTTCATCGATGTTTCCTGATTCCAAGATTGCTGCTAGTTTTTCTTGTAAGCACACCAAAACCAAATCAATTATATGTGATGCAATTGATCCCCATTTAAAGAAGCTAATTATTGAATGTGTGAGATGTTCTCCTTTTCACCTGTTATGTGATGAATCTAATGAGAGAGGTGCCACAGTCAAGCTACTCACGGTTTTAAATCGCTTTTTTGAACCACAGAAAGAAGTTGTAGCTACACGTCATTTGGACACAGTTGGCATAATTGATTTAAGTGATAAAGGAATATATGATTCTATTAAGTCATTATTAGAGAAATACAAATTACCTTTTTGCAATCTACTGAGTTTCACCTCTGATACATGTAATACCATGAAAGGTACAAGAGGTGGGGTTATAAGTAAGCTCCGAGTGGAGCAACCCAAAATTGTTGATGTGTATTGTAATTGTTACTTAATAAATTTATGTGTCAAAGCAGCCACTAAGACAATGCCATTGAAAATTGATGAAATTCTGATAGACATTTATTATCATTTTCACCGCAGTGTGAAAAGAATCACATCTCTTCATGATTATGCTGAGTTTTGTTCCGTAGAGTTTAAGGTTGCTTCTAAACTCTCAGTGACAAGATGGTTATCTCTGCGACACGCTATTCACACACTTGAGATGTGGAATCCTCTCTATTCTTATTTTTGTAGTCACCCTGATGTGGAAAAAAGTGGAAAAGTGAAATCTATTTTTGAGGAGTTACAACATCCCCTCACTAAAGTATGGTTTTATTTTCTTTCAAATGTATTGCCCATTTTTGACAAATTTAATACTTCTTTTCAGACCTCATCTACAGCAACTGTACACAAATTGTATGGAGAAACTAAAAGATTGTTGAAAATTTTTTGTCCTTTTTTATTAAACAGGAGGTTATACAACACCACTCTGAAGATTTGACCCAGTTAAATTATTCTGATGAGTGCAATCATCTTCCAGTGCGGGATCTGTTTGTTGGAGACAACACCACTGCTCTTATTCTTCATCAAGAAGAAAATGAAGGTGAATCTGTAACAGAATTTTATCATGGTGTGAAAACTTTCTATTCAGCTTTTGTTAAGAAACTTCTGAAAGTATTTGATTTTAAGTCTGAGATGTTGTCAACTCTAGCTTTTCTTGAACCAAAGAACAGTCAAAAGATGTCCCTTTACTCGTTTGATGCTATTGCCAGCATTTTTCCAGTAACATTTGAAAAAGATCTGGTGAAGTTAGAATATCGTGAGTTTGCTATTGATGATACTTTTGACCCTAGCATTGACAGTGATGCAATCAATTTCTGGATATTCATTAGCAAGATGAAGTCGCCAATGGGAAACCTTCTGTACAAAAATCTTGCCACTTTAGCCTTGCAACTCATATCTACTCCTGTGTCTAATGCAGACAGTGAGCTAGTGTTCAGTCTTGTTCGAAGAATAAAAACTGAATATAGATCATCACTTTCCACAGAAACCTTGTCTGCATTAATTGGATGTCATTTGAACAACACTCTCTCTTGTTGTGAACCAACTGAATTTGAGGAGGCACTGTTGAGTAAGGCCAAGACATGCACTATGGAACACAATTTATCCTACAAAAAGTAGTCCCAAACTTAACTATCGTACATTAGCTAATTTCCTGTTTAATCTTTAGTAGTCATTCTTTTCATACTTTTATTACTGGTCTCATTCAACTCATTCTACACCTATAAAATGTTTCTTAGGGGAATTACAACTGTAAATAATGCTTTGTCATCATCATAATTATAGCTAAAACTCATGCAGGTGGGTAATTTTTAAAAGATACTATAAAGATGTCTTGGTCAAAAATAGTTCTAGTTTAATCTGTTCTTGCTTTAAGTAGCTAGCAAGCAAAATACTGAAAATACAGCAGAAAATACTGATTTTTTTCAATTTATACTGAAGATGAAAAATTCTAGTTGGAGGCTCTGTTTGTGACTGTACATTTTCTTTACTTTGTTTTGTGTAGTGTGGTTAGTTGTGTAGTAGCTAGTTTAGCCAAACATTTCCTGTGCGTATATTTGTTAGTCTCGGCATGCGCGTGAACTTGTATTAAAACTGAGTGCACGCATGCCTGTATTGCCTTTTGTGACTTAACTACTTTTTATCTAATCACAAGAAGTGGTCTCTGGTTTAACTGGGAAGGGTTCAGGCTGCCTAGCTACCTGTCCGTCCTGCGAAGGTTGCCAGAGCTGTCCAGAGGACTGGTGGCAGCGACTTAACTGAATCACGGGCCTGACCTCGGCGGCTGAGCCTCGACTCCGCACAGCCGACCGACGACCCGTAGAATTCTACCCCCCACAATAAAGTTATATATAAGTTAATATTATTAGTATGTATACATAAATTTGATTAGTATTATTATTGAGTATTATATCTATATTTTTGCTCATAATGTTTATATTTTAATTATGATGCTTTTTTTAATACAAATCTTTTTTATATACTTATTGGTACATTCGTAAGTACTACTGGAGGTTAGTGAAACATTACGTTCATTAATCATGTAACATTCTTTCTTTGTTAATATCTCACTTATGATAAAAGGTAATTGAAACCTTGTTATGCTGTACTTTTCCATATTTCTAAATTATAATCATAAGTATATAGTACTTATTATAAGAGTCAGAGTATGATATGGTGAAATATTTCAACAACAGGCTAATTTATTTTCAAGAGCCAGAGGCGAGTTAAAATAATGCCTGAGAGTGAAATATCTAGCCATATCACTCTGACAAGTGCAAGATATCTTCACTGAAGTAGTTTGTTGGTAACTCTTAGTGTAAAGTTTGATGTAGAACTCTCTTTGGGCTTTCCACATCCCCAGCTGATATCTTAGCAGCTGCTCTACTAGAGTAAGGTTGCTGTAAAAAATCTAAAAAAATGGTATGCCAGGCTTGTTGCTATAATTACTAGGGTAATGAGCTTGCTCAATACAGCCATGAGATAACAGGTGAGTTATCTCACTGTCACTACCTAAAGATAACATTGTGAAGATTACTAGCTTTGAATAAAGTATATTATAACATATAATAATACTATGTAAGTATAAGACATTATGTTCCTTCATGCTATGTGTAATTGGATGTGCTGCTTTAGATGTATTATTTACTAATCATCATTATATAGAGGTCTACTATTTATTCAAGTATTCATCCTGATATACACTTGACTTTATATGTATAGCTAAATTATTTTCAAGTTCTTCAACATATTTTGGTTAAAAATTTATAAAGTTTGATATTGAAATAAACACCATTATTATATGAATGAATGTTGCATTGTTGAACGATATAATATGATACATTTTTTTAATTGTGTCACTCCATCTTAATCTAACAATAAGTATTGTTTGAGATGAAAATCTAAAATCATTATAAATAGGAATATAGTCATATTAACAATGTGAGCTGCAATACTTGAATAGTGCTAATAATTATTTTATACTAGATATTTTCAGAATTGAATTGTTAGGTTTGTATCACAGTCTAACTAAAGATGCCCTAACTTGTGATGTGTCAGCGATAGTTGAGCAAACCATCAGGCATTTGGAAGAAAGTGTGACATTGGAGCTTAACAACATGGGTATTGGAATGTCAGAAAAAATGAGAGAAATTTTCCATTCACCTTACTTGAGTGACATTTTTCATGGTTTACATAGTCCAATTTTCGACTCCAAAATTTTATTGAAAAACAAAATGAAGTTTGTGGTGAGTCTTAGCTAGCCAGTGTATAACTGAAATGATTTTATTTAAATTCAACATGAATAGGCTCCTATTGAAAAAAAGCTGGGTAGCAAATTAGTGACTGTCATGAGAAGAGGATCAAGAAGATTTAAGAGGCAATGGGATTATGCATATGAAGTACCCCTAGTATCTTCACTCAAGCAACTGCTTTGCGATCCTTTTGTTCTTGATGAAGTATTTGAAAATTTTTACTTTACTATTGTTTTTTTTTAACCTGCACATTTATTTATAATTAGGTGTTGAGAAGGCATCAATGTCAAGAAGGCTCACTAAATGATTACTGTGATGGTAGTGTTTACAAACAACACGAGCTCTTTTCTATTGATTCTGACTGTCCTTCTTTACAAATAGTGGCATATTATTGAAGGAAAACATTTGTTGAAGCCATAACCGAAATAATCTTCTTTATTTTGTATACTTTATTTATTTCATGTTATTTCACTTAATTTATTTCCTTTCCCTATCTTTATTTCTTTTCTGCCTTCAGTTTCCTCGTCGATGTCTTCGTCAGGGTTCTCGTCGTCAATTGTCGTTCTTCATGACTTCGAGCTATTCATATCGCCCTTCATTACCTCGAACTATTCATCACGCATATCCCCTAACATATAAACAATTGTCATAGTTATAGTTTTCAGTTCTCGTGCCTTTGGTATATGTTCTTTATAATTCATAATTAAATATTTTTAGTTATTTATTCAGTAAAGAACTGACTCAGAAGGTGACACCAGTGGTTGGGAGTTACGCCCCAGTTAATGAGAGTAGCATCAGCTCGCCCAGCAACTTGGTTGGGAAAGAGTATCTAGGTTTGGGTATTAGCCATTCCGCACCCTAACAACATTCATATTTTAAGAATCTAGCCCATCGAGTGAGGTGCTATAAAAATATTCCAAAGACTTTAGCTAATCGACATCAGCAAATGCTACTCATTTAGCACAGTAACACAAATTGTGGAAAAAAATACTATGGTTGGACCATGTAAGCACTTAATTAGAAGTTAAATGTTAAAAAAAAATTATATTAACCATTTTTACTCTTTAAACAGCATTCCTGAACCTACTCTCTGATGTGAACCACAAGGACAAAAATAGTTTCCGTGCTAACTGAACTCACAAATGATTCAACTTTGAAAAGGTAAGATTTGCTTTTTGCTGTGTACATTATCATTTATTTTGTCTTCATGTATAGTCTTAAATGGATAGAAATATCTGGAACTAGATACAGTCATGACAGTGTTGTGGTGACTGGAACAGATTTAGTCTCAAACTTTGGCATCATTGATGAGATTATTGTGGATGAGTTAATGTGCTTGTATTTTGTTCTAGAAGATTTACAGACGCTTGGTTTTTCAAGTCATTATCATTCATTTGAAGTGACATATCACACACCCAAAATGTATTTGATATGCAAGCCCTCGGACTCACTTGACCATGCAGTATTAAGTTTATATCACCTCATTGCTCTTTTTTTATTATGCTTACAGTAATCTTGTTGAAAACATTTGAAGCTGTATCTCATTTGTAATCTTTGACTCATTTTTTCCTTAGAATTTTTTCCCATGTCCACTATTTTTTTTAGCTGCATGCTTTCTCTACTTGCATATATAATATTACTCAGTTTCAATGCATATGAAATACTCCTTCAGTTGTTATAGTTGAAGCTGTTACGAAGACAGCTGCAACTGGCTGTTCACAGCTAATGGTACCTTTGAATCACAGCAGAATCGATACTTAGGACTCTGGATGGCTTAGCTACATCCCACAGCATCATCTCCTAATATTATAGTAGGCATAGTAGCTATAGCCAGTATTTAGAACAAGCTATCCAGAGCAGGAACACAGTTTCAAGAATTTGCTACAGTGAAAGACATTGACTTCTGTATTTTAACAATTGTTACATCTCAATACATACATCATAGGTGGCTAAGTGGGATTCATGAAAGATAAATTAAATTATTGCAACAACTGACTGATTGTTAATTCTAGTTATAAATAGCTAATAATGCTTGATACGTTCAAATTCTTCAATGTCACACAATAAAATATGTTAATTAAGTGATTCTGGACAAGTTCCACTCCTTGATATGATCAGGCGAAGATATCGAACCATAAAATATGCTAATTAACTGATTCTGGACAGGTTCCCCTCCCTTAATAAAATCAGGCAAAGATGTCCAACAATAAAATTATTCTAATTAAGTGATTCTGGACAAGTTCCCCTCCTTCGATATGATCAGGCGAAGATGTCAAACCATAAAATATGCTAATTAAGTGATTCTGGACAGGTTCCCCTCCTTTAATAAGATCAGGCAAAGATGCCAAACCAAAAAAATATGCTAATTAAGTGATTCTGGACAGGTTCCCCTTCTTCGATATGGTCAGGCGAAGATGTCAAACCATAAAATATGCTAATTCTAGACAAGTTCCCCTCCTTCGATATGATCAGGCAAAACCATAAAATATGCTAATTAAGTGATTCTGGACAGGTTCCCCTCCTTCGATATGATCAGGCAAAGATGTCGAACAATAAAATTATGCTAATTAAGCGATTCTGGACAGGTTCCCCTCCTTCAATATGATCAGGTGAACATGTTGAACTGTAAAATATGCTAATTAAGTGATTCTGGACAGGTTCCCCTCTTTCGATATGATCAGGGATGATGTCGAACCGTAAAATATGCTAATTAAGCGATTCTGGACTAATTCCCCTCCTTTGATATGATCAGGTGAACATGTCGAACTGTAAAATATGCTAATTAAGTGATTCTGGACAGGTTCCCCTCCTTCGATATGATCAGGGATGATGTCGAACCGTAAAATATGCTAATTAAGCGATTCTGGACTGGTTCCCCTCCTTCGATATGATCAGGCAAAGATGTCGTACAGTAAAATATGCTAATTAAGCAATTCTGGACAAGTTCCCCTCCTTCGATATGATCAGTCGAAGATGTCGAACAATAAAATTATGCAGAACATAAAACAGTTTGTAGCCTGATCGATGTCGTGGAGACTCGATAGCAAATCCGAATCACCGCTG
>WLWD01002289.1_pt1:80000-138328 | contig 138328 bp, 117 predicted proteins | sample 6712731 | NCBI WGS metagenome assembly WLWD01 (sample SAMN12718690, study PRJNA576275) | sponge metagenome | isolation source: marine sponge | host: Mycale hentscheli | place: New Zealand: South Island, Marlborough, Capsize Point | collected 2014-11-01
GTTAAAAAAATAAAACGGTAATGCACTATTCCGCGGTAGAAGATTAGATTATTCCGCGCGCGTCCAAACAATTTGGGAACGAGAGGGTTAAAGGTTTCTTCATTTGGTATCCATTTTTTATGTTTTGAACGACATCTTTGTTCAATAATTCGGGATAAGGTTTGTCGCCGCAGCTAAATACTTCCCAACATGTGACCCCATATGACCACTGGAACAACACAAAGACAACAACAAAAGATTTGAAATATTTGAAACATTCACACAACTGTAAATTAAATTAAAGCTATAATACACACTATTCTATCTTTCCAGGTTTTTCATAAATGGGTCATTTATTGCTTCATTCGTGATCTGTGTTAATTATGAATGAAAACTAACTTTCATTTTTCTTGATATTTGTTGTGTAGCTTTGTAATCATAATGTTCTACACATTATTAACTGAGTAATAGCTTTCTGATTAAGCTGCTAGAATTCAGAGTTGAGCCAGAACTAATACAAGAAATAATGACTTTGCCAATGTAATTAAATGTGAATTAAGAATTACAAGCATGGAAATTCTGCAGATTAAGACAAACATAAAAAACTAATTTTTGATAATTTCAATCCAAATATTTTGAATTCATTACACAGTTCTCTTCATTAATTAAATATCACCCAATATAATTAAATGACTACACCTAACACAATAGGTGTAGCAATATGGCTCCTTAACTTTAAATCACCTCCTTTGCACGCATTCACACATTCACATGTACATGCAATAGTGGTGTGCTTGAGCTCATATTTTAATGAACTGGCATCTTCTACAAATACTACGAAAAATGATGACAAACCTTTTCACTTCTAAAAAGTGGCACTGATAATTTAACAACTCATGTAACTAATGTTTTATTTTATTTATGTGATGTTATTCTGGTACAACTTCATGGTAAAATTGAATAAAAATATTACTTGGTGTTTATGAAAAAATTGATCACAAGTTTTCATTTAACTTACTACATCTGAAGCCTCTGAAAACTTTAAACTGACTATACTTTCCACTGCCATCCATCGCACTGGAAGCTTTTCTGGTGTTTCATCGATTAATTTGAAGTAGTCTTTATCTTCAGAAATAGTCACCGAGAGCCCAAAGTCAGCCACTTTAATGTTGCCATTTAAATCTACCCTACAATGTAGAAAAATACCATACCATACTTACTGAAGACTGGCCCTCATAGCTTTAACTTCAATTTATACATCATATATATTATATATTCATGTATAAATTTAATTATTTAGTTAGTTATTTATTCATTCCACCAGTAGGTTTGATATTTTTAATTATCAAGATATATATAAAAAAGCTTCCATAATAATAACTGCGTGCCAATTTATAATTATACGTTACTGTTGTAGCTGACTTAGCCTTCCAACCTTATTGTTAACTTACATACAATTTCTTGCTGCCAAATCCCGATGGATAATTCTCTCACTGCTCAAGTACGACATCCCTTGTACTATTTGCAGGCACATCTGCAGCAACTTCCATGTAGCTACTTCCTATTTGTTAGCAGAAACAGAACGGAACAATGCATTATAAAATGAATACAATGGTTTGCAGTACATTCAAATATTCTGACATTATAATTAAACCTACAAACCGTACTTGCCCTATCTGCTCAATTGTTTGACTAGTATGCAGTAACATCTCATTAAAACAAAATGAAGTTCGCTTTGTCGTAACTTATTCCATTATGGATGTCTATCAGGGCTGACTTGTGAAGATTGGAAAATGCTATAGTCAATTATTATTCCTAATTAGAGCAAGATTTGTGCTTCAAATTCAAATATCAAAGTATTCTATAACATATGCGTACCACATCTGCTTTCTTTCCTTCAATATTAACCGGTAAGAAGTATTTCTTTTTGTTTTCGCTTCTTTTCAAGTAGTGATCAAGACTTCTATTCCACATGAATGGCATGACGATGCACGGGGAGAAATGATTGTCCACGCTAACACCAATCAGGCCCAGAATGCTCGGGTGTGAAATATGAGCCATGTGTATGATTTCTTCAACAGCCATTCTAACTTCAAAGGTACCTGAAATAGCTGGTGAAATGGTTTATAATACAGCAACTAATAATAATAGCAATATTCAGTTATTCTCGGCTTAAATAATTATAATAATAGCATTTTTTTTCTCGTTCTAACAGCCAATATTATCTTACTTAAAACTTAACTTAGGATTAAGTTTTAAGTAACATAATATGGCTGTTGGAATGAGAATTTTATATTTGCCATTGATAGCAATATTGTTTGGTATTTTACTTACTAAGCTACTATGAAATGATCTATAGTTATATTGCATCAATAAACAATATGGATATAGAGAGTGCTCACTTGCACTGTCAGTCTAAATGTGTGGTAATTCGTATTTTGATTTCCTTGTGACACCTTCCATAACGTAGTGGTATGGTCAATCCTTACCATATTGCCATTTACTTAATCAGAAAAAATAAGTAAACAATCTCTAGAATCATACACAAAGTGAATAATTATCCCAGGGTCATCCAGGCACTTGGAGCCTGTAATATCTGCTTGCTCTGATGTACTAGTGAGGAGATTGACTTAGTTGTAGTAGCTGTTGTTGTGTATCATATTTCAACATTTTAAGTTGACGTAAGCAATGTTTAGGTTTTCAATGTGGAATGCTTCAGTACAAATGGCTAGATAGCCATTTTTGTTAGGGCACATCACTACAAATAGCTTGTACATGCTAACAAGGCAATAACAAAATGTGGCACTCTGAGCATTCAAATAATGCAACTGCTATTAATATCACTATAATTAAAATGTAATCAAATATTATAGAGCCATATCCATTATAAATTGATAAAGGATAAATCCGTTTTTGTGACTACTGTTTCAGCCTTGCTAAGTAATGTTCTTAAAGGAAGCAGTGTAATTAGGTAATGGAACAAGAAAGAAAAGATTTCTAACAACAGAATGTATAAAAACATTTGAAACTTTTACTTACATGTAGATTAAATAAACTCAATCCTTACCTTTTAATACTTTCACAGCTACAAATTGGTTTCTGTATCTGGCCTTGTACACTGTACAAAATTCTCCTGAGATAGAATATTTATAAGTTTTTATAATGACACTGGAGTTTACTCTATTTTTCCAAATATAAAAATAATGTTTTGTTAAGACTAAATACTCTTGAAAAGGTAATATGTTTCCGAGATTATATATATCACATTAACATAATATGGCTGTCAGAATGAGAAAATATTGGCTGCTGATAGCAAAATTATTTGTTTTTGTTTTTTTTTACTTACTTAGGTACTATGGAATGATCTATAGTCATAGTGCATCCATTAACTCAATGGATATAGAAAGTTCACTCAGTCTAAATGTGTGGTATTTATTAATCATAATTCAGCTGTAGTTTACTAAAATAGTAAAATCAATAAACCCACTCACCCTCTCCAACTATTTTGCGGTCAAACTTCAAGTGATGGAAAGGAATTTTGAGCTCCTTGGGAAGCTGAACTAGTTTAATCATAGAACCAGCATACGTTAAGCTTGGTCTCTTCATTTCATTGATGGCTGTAGCTTGATTAAACTTACAGTCTGGAAAAACCAGCTTGTTCCTATTTCTGACTTTGATCCCCCTTAGAACTGCTCCGAGAATGGCTACAATGCAAACAATGAGCAAAGCTCCTACCACACCACTTGCGACGCTGATTGTCAATAGCCTGGAGTCATTCACTGTAACTGTAGTTATTCCATTCAAGTTTGGTGTTACTGTAGCTGGTGATGTTGAGTCATCCACTGTAACTGTAGTTATTGCATTCAAGATTGGTGTTACTGTAGCTGGTGATGTTGAGTCATCCACTGTAACTGTAGTTATTGCATTCAAGTTTGGTGTTACTGTAGCTGGTGATGTTGAGTCATCCACTGTAACTGTAGTTATTGCATTCAAGATTGGTGTTACTGTAGCTGGTGATGTTGAGTCATCCAATGTAGCAGTAGAAGATAGTCCAGGGTTTTTTATTGTTGATGAAGTTAAAGCTACTGTAAAAACACAGTAATAATAAAACTTCAACTACATTTGCTTAAATTTTTTTGAATTTTTATTATGGGTTAATTTATATCTTTTAATATTTCCTTAGGTGTACACTAAAAAGAATAAAAAACAGCATAAAGTAAAAAAAAATTCACTAACCCCATTTTCAATTACGTATTGTCATAATATCAATGAAATAGGGAGCTTAGCTTGATTACAAATTAGTTATATAAAATGGTCAATATGTAATGATGTGCTTGAGCACAAATGGCGAGCGAGCCTAATACTACACTATTGTTAAAAGTTTGATTTTAACTCTAACACTCAAGAAAGGGGATTCATTGCCGTAGTAACCACTTCAAGCAACTCTTTGAATTAAGCAATAAAAAACAAGTTACATTATTTTTTTAAATATTCTTTAGCTAAGTAGCTGTTGTAGGGCATAATACTTTCACACAACTGAACAAACCTACACAAGACTCACCTTCACGAGTAGTCTAGTGATCAATGAATTTTCAAGTAAATACTGTTGCATAGGGCTTATAACTAAGACAAATAGCGTATCTTACCACCGCCACTAACTCGAATAGAAATGGAACTCCGGTAAGTTTTTGAGCTTAAACTGCACCCGCAAAAAAGAATTAAAAACAGAAACAATTCAATTTCTAGGGTGATACATGTAATGATCCATAAATAAGAAGAAATTTGGGGCGAGTCAAAAACAGAGCTAACACGAAAATATGGGAGGGTCAAAGTATAACATGACATACATATGTCAGCACATATATAAACAAATATCCCCAATTTTCAATTGTGTTACCCTGAGAGTGTCTTGCTCGCTCTGCTTACTCACCATGGCACAATCTCTCACCTTCCCCCCAAAACCCCTCTTCCGAAAAAATGGCAGAAATGTCATTAAAAAAGAGAATATATAATATATAGATATTGTTCACTGTGGTTTTTCTGTAGTGCAAGTGTTGAATATACTTGTTACTACATGTAGTTTACTATGTTTATGGTAGATACCACATGTGTGACACTTTTTGTAGTAATTTGAAGAACATTAATCATTCCACATAGTGTGTTTAATCTCACACATAATAAGATACTTTGAAGGGGAATTTTGAGAATAACATTAAGATAATATTGAGGGTTTGTCTGATTCCTATTTACAGCCTCCCTCACCTAAGTCATTGTTATGGTGGGACAGGAAGAGTGGTGGAGTTTTATATGCCAATACTGCCTTACTGATATATTGACTAATCAGGTAGGCTATGTGGAAACAATATTACAATACTTCATCAGGAAGAGATGGTGGTACTTTGTATCAATTGAGGAACTTAATTAACAGGCGTAATGTTATTAAAAAACCAATGGATAACCTTGATGCATGTGAGGATTTTATTGTTCTTGTAACAGAAGCTCATATTTTGTCAGCTGCAATGACAATATTTAATATGAATAGCCCTTGATGATCATCCAAGTATGATGTTTTCCCCCGATAAATCTGAAGACCTAACTGCAGATCAACAAACTAGATTAGTTCTTCTTGCTATTGCACAACTTGTGGATACAGTAGTCCCTCTCTTGAGAGACCACCCTGTGGTTCCAGCAATAGCGGTCTTTCAAACGGGGTGGTCTTTCACCAGGGGGAGGCGGAGTTTCAAAAAATATGCAATTTAACATTCAACTGAATCTACTGTAAGGTGCACTTAAAATTACGAATTTTACTTCTATGTTAAATTCAATTCAATTAAAATTGTTTAATGAGTGTTGGGTACATAAATATAATTTGGTTTCATTGTGGTTAGCTACTGTTTTACAAAAAAATTAAATAATTTAGTCTGTTTCATACTTTGTGTTGATGTTTTTTCTACAGCCAATGCACTCTGACCAATGGAATTTAGTAGTTCTGAATTTTGGTGATGAATGGCAAAATCTCTTAATTCATTCAGGTAATGCATAGCAACTCCGGGAGTAATTACAGATGTTGACCTAGAACTGTCTTCATCTTCATCTGTGGACTCCAACACCTCTTCACTGGAACACAATGAAGAAACCAGATTCTCCTCCCAATTTTGTTCAATAGTCATATTTGTTGCTATTATCATCCATAGCACAATATTCTTCCTTGGTCATTCCATATTTCGCAATAAATTCATCAAATTCATCTTCTTCATTCTCGTCATCTTCAACTGGTACATGTACTGGTTGATCAGGAAACCCACAATTTATGAAGCACTTTTGAATGGAAATTTGTTTCACATTATTCCATGAATCCTTTAACCACATTATGGCATAGAGAACATTCACTTTTTTGCAACTTCTGAGGCAGACATAGCCTCATCCATGTGAAACAAAACATGGCAAACCAACGATTTTTAAACAAAAGCTTTACATTCTGAATAATTCCAGCATCACAGGGCTGTAGCTTTGAGGTCGTGTTAGGTGGTAAAAACACTAATTTAATGTTGCTTAGAGTAACATCAGGATGAGCACTGCAGTTATCAATAAACAGTAAGATTGATCTATTTTCTGTCTTAATTTTACCATTCAGCTTATCTAACCATTGCTGGAATAAATCACTTGTCATCCATGCTTTTTTGTTTGAGGAATAAGTGACAGGAAGGCAAAGTGTGCTAGCCAATCCCTTGAAACACCGTGGCTTAGCACTGTGACCTATTACTAAGGGTGTCAACTTCTTGCCTACTGCTGAGCAGGCCAACAGCACAGTCATTCTCTCCTTTGACTTCTTACCACCTTTGCAATCATCACCTTTTGAGACCAGAGATCTTGAAGGTAGAGCTCTATAAAAAAGGCCAGTTTCATCAGCATTAAAAATATCCTGTAGCTTATAACCAGCACACACTGAATCCAGCCGCTTGCTCCAGTCCTCCACTACAGACGTATCCACATCACCAGGATTCACCTGACAAAATTGACATTCTTACATTATGCCTTGCCTGCCACCTAGCCAGCCACCCATTAGAAGCTGTGAACTCTGAGTGACCAAGCTCTGCAGCATACATTAAAGCTTTCTCTTGGATCATTTTATCGCTCACTGGTATATTCTTCGATCTAGCCCTAGTAAACCACTCCCACATAATCTTGTCCAGATCACAATAACCAGCAATTCTGGGCTTGCAATATTTAACATTAGATCTCTCACCTTCTTCCCACCTCTTCATAAAGTCTTCTTTCTCTTTTACTATTGTTTGTACTTGTGTTTTACCTACTCCAAATTCTGATGCAATAGCTCTGCAAGAAGTTCCACTGTCTGCTTTCTTGATAACTGACACCCTCTCCTCCAAAGTAAGGACTTTCCTTTTTCTGCTCATCCTTAATAAAAAAGCAATCAAGAGAACTAAAAATAGCAGCTGCAACTGAACTAGTGCGCATGCGCATACATACTTCCGGCTAAAAGTGGTTGTTAACAGCTCTACTTTAGCTGGTCGCTGGTCGCGTTCGCGGGGTGGTCGTTTACCAGAGGTGATAAATACTGTAGTATGCTCTGTTCCCACGAATGACAGTCACATAAAAGGGGTGGTCGCTTACCAGGGTGGTCTCTCAAGAGAGGGACTACTGTACATTTGTTGATACTAACATTCCAAGTGCAAGTTCCTCACCTGTAGAGCCACCTCAGGATGGAGTACATGCACATGCATGTGGTATGCTATCAAGTGGACTTTTATTACTAGAGTTTAAAGATGCAATATGGGAAGGTGATGGTAATCACATTATACGATGCTGGCGCTACATGCTGCTGATTTATAAAGCAACTGGTCGCACAAATTATGCCACGGAAGCATTAAATACTCTCTTGCAGTTGAGATATTTTTTCTCACCACGAATGGCTGCCCAGTTGAAATGGAATCGTACATTTAATGTACATGGTCGAGAGGCTAAAAATATTCCAGCAGATCTCTACATGGAACATTTGAATAGAGAATGCAAGATGATCTTAGCAGGAATTGGTTCAAATATTACAGAGGAGTTGATTTTGAGTGTATCACATGCGCTGAAGCAACTGACCACAATATTGTCTAGTTTGGACCTGCATAATGGAGTGTCTCAGGAATCAGCTGCCCATACAGTAAAATCGAACACAACTGACCTAAAATAACTTTTAGAGCAATTGTTCAACATAACTAAAGTTTTTACAATAATTCCTCACTGCTCGCATAAGCAATTCACCACAGAGAGCTCCAACATAATTCTTAAAATTAAATATACTGAAATTAAACTTTGGATAGAAGAACGTGCAAGAAGTTTACTGACCTATCATTAAATTACACTTTAGTTACTTCATATTTTATTATATTACACATACAACCACAAACCCATTGATCATTTAAGATTCATTATGTTAATTTAATCTATATTACAGTCTGTACAAGTGCATTTCAGTTCACATAAGACACAACAAAAATTTAATTACATTAAATTCATTATGTTAACTTATTCTATACTATATTCTTTATAACTGAATTTCAGTTCACACAAAATGTAATTCCTGTAATCCATGATTGAGAATTATTTTATTATGTTAATTTATTCTATATTACATTCTTTACAAGTGCATTTCAATTCACACAAGCAACCACAAAAATTTAATGACAATATTACATGATCAAGATTCATTAATTATGTTAATTTATTCTATATTATATTCTTGGTAAGTGTATTACAGTTCACACAAAAATTGAATTACTGTAATAATTATATGATTGAGATATTAATTATGTTGATTTATTTCATATTACATCCTTTACAAATGCATTTAAGTTCACACAAATCACAGTAAGTACACATTAGAGCTACTTATCATTAGACATTGCACTAACTCATTTAAAGATGTAGCAATGCATTTATAATCATTATTTTCTTTACATTTTTAGTCAGAAAATTTTATACACTTTCTGCCTATGACTTCAGCAGAATTAAAAGAAAACTTACCCATACTCATGCAGCTGGCTCCAGCATCATCGACATGAGTGCAGTTGTGAACTCCAATTGTGTTAGCAGTGCAGCTGATGAGGTTGCTCTCATTCCCAATACACTGGACATCATCCAGCGAAATAGGGCCAGTGCCATCAGTGAATCCTGAGAATATGGCAACAGCTCCTACAAGAACATATTATTTTTTATGAATACCATATGATAACAATGTGCCAGCTAGATTTCAATTCATGGTTTATATTATTAAATAAGACTAGTCATTGCATGAAGATACAAGCCTAATAGTTTCCAAGTAAATATCATAGACAGAGTAGTTCAAATACATTCGGAGTCAGATAACACTTGCATTATTTCTTTTAGTACTTGATCACACATGCGCCTCAAAATATTAATGAGAATCGCAAATTGTGATCTAAAAAATTATTGATTATGTACATGTACTAGTAGTAATTTTGATAAGTTTTGTTGCTTGAGATATGTTTAAGTGTACAGCATTTAGTTCCACAGAATTATCTGCTACCTTTGAATGTGCTAGATAATGCCATTTATAGTAAATGAATTTAGCTCACTCAGGCAAATCCTATATTTCCTTTCTTCTCAATAAAAAATAATTCATTATTATTAGGAATTCAATCTGTAAAAAATTACCATCATGTCTAGACTGTATTCAATACTTTCATGGCTTATTCATAGTGTATATTTTCCCAATATAAACCCAATAAAATTTTAATTATACTGTTAGCAGTTGTTGGGGGAACGGATATGTATTTATGGGTACAGAGAGCACATATTTAAACAAGATTACCAACTATATAGTTCTGCAAAATCTAAACATGTACATATAGCAACTATTTCTAAGTTACTAGTGTCACAGAACATATCATACTGTATAGACATAATTAATACATACATTTATATTGATTTTTTACCTTGAGAGCTAAAACCCAATTGTCTGCAGGCCACTTGAGCATCCACATTATCCCAAAAGTCATCACAAACTGTACCCCAGATGTTGTTGTGGCAAATCTCAACACGCCCACTACTTGAGTTTCCTCCAGCAAGTCTAATATCTCCTTGGGTGCAAGTTGCTATGGCTGTTACACAAGATACATAAGTAATAAAGTAATTGTTCAAGCCGAATGAGGAAAAAAGTCCTACACAAACTATTTCATTTAGTCCTACACAAACTATTTCATTTTAGTCTTTACCTTTGCACTTGCGCCTTGTACTCGGCGTTAAACGTCGATGTTTGGCGATCGTCGATGTTCAAGTCCGTTTACCGTTATAATGTTTCTTAGTTACCTTTTTTGGTCATTCTTATAATTATATCTTTGTGGTCAGTTACTCGCTGTATTACATGAACTATTCTTTATTACTTCAATTAATAACCATACTTGGTGAACTATTCTCTCCTTGGCATTCTACCGCCGCTACATAATTTGGTCCTTCGATCCGGATACTCCGTGGAATCTAGCTATGGAGATCCAGTAACCTTCCTTTCTACTCAGTCCAATACTTGGGTTCTACCTCTCCAATACTTTGAAATTTCTTCTCCAATACTTTTGGAACTACTACTCTGATACTTCGGAATACTACACTTTTCTAAAGTTTGTATAGTTACATAGCCCCTTTTGTTGCAGTTGTCATGGACTACAAACGTGCCATAGCTTCCGCTAAGGGCAACGTAACCAAAGTTGCACTTCTCGTCAAACACAGTAAGTGCTCCTACCAGAGTCAAAGCTGCCTGTAAAAGAGAGAGAATGTGGGATCCTCTTGAGTCCTAGAGAGGTCGCCAGGGAACTGCTCATGAGAGAAACATCTACTCCGGAATCCAGGATTGCTCTGACTTTCATGGTTTTCCCTCGGTTGGAGATGGACACGATAATGGTGTTCGAGAAGGTAGGAGAGATGTAGGCTTCATCCTTGGGAACCTCGGTCTCCTCTTTGTCGACAGCAATGGAGAAGGAGGCGGCTGTGGGTTCAAGAGAGTCTTTATGGAGTAGGGTGTGATGGCGCTGACCACAGGACCTACAAGTAAAACGGGAAAGACAATTCTTAAAACCATGTGTATCAGAAAAGCAGTTCATACAGTGCCTCTTGTCCCTGACAAACTTATTTCTCCGATCGGTATTGTAGGAGGCAAAGACTGAACACTTGTTGAGTCCGTGCTTGTCCTAGCAGGCTAGACATTTGGGGTTGGATTTGACCTTGTTCTTGGCTGGGGAAGGACTGGAGGTGAATGAGGCAAAGGAAGACGATGGGTTCGAATTCGACTGATTAGACGGGGCCAGCTGATCAAGACGATTCTCCAGGTAGGTCCTGAAGTCGCCGAAGTTGGCTTGACTTCCCTTTTCGTCACGGCATTGTCCCAGATTTTCTTAGCTGCAGGAGTCAGAGACATAGTGGTTCGGTATAGGAGATAGGACGAGAGGGAATTTTCCATGTAGGGCTCCAAGGCATCGTATCCTTGAAATATTTGAGTGTGGTGGACACCTTCGTAATCGAAGCTGAAGGACTGTGGCTGGTCTATCTTCTTGATCAGAAGGGGAACAACAACTTGTGGCCTTCCATATCTTCTCTTTAGTCGCTCTAGGAGCTGGCTGAGGTCCTCCTTCTCTGGCGCGTTGTCCACGATGTCCTTGCCATCTTGGGGAAGAATGGAATTGGAGAGAAGGTATTTCTTATCGAGTTCAGAAAACCCAACAGCTCTGGTGGTGATAGCGGCAGTAAACATAGTATGAAACTTCCTGCACTGGAGAGGATCCCCATCAAACTTGGGCAGTTCTACATTTATTGGTGCAGCTTTGGCCACAGTGGGTGTTGTAGTAAAGGTGGAGGCTGAATCCATTGGAGTGAAGGTAGTGAGACGTCTGTCGATTTGGTATTGGACTCTTTTCCATAAGGTCGTGAAGACATCATCCAGTTCCTGGTTGTCTCTGAAGTCACTGGCTTGAGTCTGGGTGGCATTGATTAGTTTGAACGGTTTGTCCAAGAAGTCTGCTTCTCTGTTGCTTGAACTTCTTCCCAACAACAGAGAAGTCTGAGGAGATCTCAACATTCCTTGAGGATGCCGTCATTGAATTCATCTCGGCTGGTGTGTTCCTCGTATTCATGGCTTTCTAGGGAGAGATTATCGTCAATGTGCTCCTCGATCTGATCTTGGAGACCTTGGTGTTTCTCGATATCAGCCTTGATGAGAATCTTAAGATGTTCGACATCAGACTTGCGGCTCTCATCTAGAGGAACTGTTCTGAGGTTATCGACTTTCTTGTGGAGGCGGGTCAGGTTACCGCGGCGAGTAGCGTGATTGCGTCAAAGAGACTCCAGAGCCTTGGTGACCGAGACAGGGTCTGCTTCTTTGCCTTCCGGATCCATACTTGTGGGGGAAAAAATATTTAAAGACGTTGAAAAATCTAGTTGAGATGGGCAAATCTGGGACGACCTTTCCGGAGATTGGCGTAGGTGAGTTAAGCTTTATAAAGACTTGGCAGGAGCAATCAAAGGATGGTGGAGAGGTAGGATTCTCGAAGGTCAGTTGACAGATTGATAGGTGGAGGTTGACTTTGGCGGGGCTTCAATCGAGTGCCAATAGGCAAGGAGAGGAGTTACACCAGAGCGACTATAGAGAGAAGAGCCTCAGTCATGTGGTGGAGCAGTTGGAGGTAGCTAATAGGTTGCCAGAAAAAGCTAAGTATGTTTATTCGGCTCGAATAACCATGAAAATGACTCTAACAAATGGTTGGTATAGCCCTGCTGATGGTCACTTCTTTACCAATAAGTCGAAGGACCAGACTGCTTATTTACTATGGCGCCATGAAATATGTTTTGCGCAGCTGATGGCCACCAAGCTTTCAGCCTTGCAAATACACTCGCAAAAATGCGCACTCCGTTGACAGTGTAATGGTCAAGATTAGCAGTTATAGGCAACAAAAAATACAACAATTGAATCAGCTTAAATAATAGGGACCACTGACAGGAAGTCAGTGGTCTTGGAAATGAATATAATTAATGGTGGGTAAAGGGGGTAAGTTAAGTTAAGTTAATGAACAATACATGGTGAATGACTAAGCTAGCAGTTTATTGTTCTTTGGCCAGGGCCAGCCTGTGCCAGTTGTCAGACTTGTGATGTGTGTGTGTGTGTGTGAGTGTGTGTGTGTGTGCTTATTTATATGATATGTGTGACCTTTTTTATTGCCTGCTCCTCACATTACATCAGTTGGTAAACCTTCTTGATGAAACAACAAAGTAATGAACCGGTCTATGATTCAGTAATTAGTTGTGGGCCTTGAAAACCAGCAATAATTACAGCTAATAGTTATTTATCACTTTAAAGTAGGCTAGCTCGCTCGCCATTTGTGCTTAAGCACACCACTAGTTCTATTTGTTGTTAGTAATTGTATTGTGTCTTTATATCCAACTTACCCAGATAAATAAGGTAAACATATTATAGGTTCGAATCCTATCATTGCTTCTCTTTTTCATGGTGCATGCTAAATATTAACAAGTAGCACCAAGAGACATTCCAGCTAAAATTACTGCATATAGTATTATTGTACTTATTTGAACCAAGTTTTTGACTTTTCAGTCATTCTCGGCTGAAAAAATTATGATAATAGCAAATTTTCTCTGTTCTAACATCTATTATAATATATTATGTTTAATAAGATTAATCTGTGGTTTTGTATGCTTAATTAAAACTCAACTTGTGATGTTGTATGTTTAATAACTTGTGAAGTAGTTGTGTTGCTTTTCCTTGTTGGTTTTCTACCGCATTAAATAATTGGTACATGATTCTAGAGCCTAACATGTATAGCTTAAGGGTGCTTGCACATAGCAACGCGCGTGCACTTTTTTCCGTGAATTTAACCACAGAAATGTGGCATCCTGTTTCGTGGAATACCTCGCGAATTAATAACGCGTGGGGAGAGTTCCCACAATCAGGATATTCTCTAACTATTCCCGCGGCTTGGAAACCACGTGATTGAGGACCTGAGCAGTTCAATAGGTAAGTCATAAATGATAAAAAAAAGTGTAATGCTATTCTAGCCATAACTACCAATTAAAAAAATAATTTGACACACAAAATAAGCAAATAAATAAATAACTTTTTGATATAACACCATTGTGAGAAATGACAGGGAAAGTAAGTGGGAGAATACATCGGAGAGGGCAGGGGTGATATCGAGGACGATGACAAGGACATATATGCTGACCTAGAAGATGAGCATCAGCAGAATTTAGGAGGGGGCAGTGATGAAGCAGGTGATTCACCTGTAAATTAATGATTCTCGTCCCCCCCTGGTTATGTTTGATTGCGAGACAACTGGGTTGTGCATCTATGTTGATCACATCACGGACATCGCTGCCAAAGTGATGAATCCTCCTATCACCCTCAATGATCCTACGTTCTAAGCCTTGTGAGAACTGGCCGAAACATTTCATCTGCTGGTAATAATGCAGATACTTAACTTACATTCTTTACAAGTGTATTTCAATTCACACAAGCAACCACAAAAATTTAATGACAGTATTACACGTTCAAGATTCATTAATTATGTTAATTTATTCTATATTATATTCTTGGTAAGTGTATTTCAGTTCACACAAAAATTGAATTACTGTAATAATTATATGATTGAGATATTAATTATGTTAATGTATTTCATCTTACATTCTTTACAAATGCATTTCAGTTCACACAAATCACAGTAAGTACACATTAGAGCTTGATGAGAAGAATATAAACTCATGTCGTCATCAAAGTCTTCAAATAGTATCTCTCATCTGCATTTGGTTGTGTTCCGACAATAATCCTTCATTTGTTCTGACCCATGCAACCCTATACTTGTTTTATTATATAGAATAGCTTTGGTATGTAATCCATTCCATCCACCTTTTCCAGTTTCCTGAATGTATGCCTCAATGTCACTGGGTGAACCCCAATGAATTATTCTTTGGACTTCATAACAGTTCAGACCCATATCAAAAGCAATTGGGGCTATAACAAGTCGAAGAGTACTTTTTTCCTTAGTAAATTCATTTATTATCAAAAGTTTAACATCAGGGTGGGTACAAGAAGAAAACATATCAAATAAACAGTGCTTTGGATGATCTGGAGCACCAGGTGGTTCAGTTGATAGTTCAGCCATTCTGTCCTTCATAAATAAATAACATAGGTGCCAACTGTCCCGGATCATCCGGGGACAGTCCCACTTTTATCACTGTGTCATGGGGAAAGTGCACAGTAGCTCTGCAGGCTAGTGAAGTAGTAGGCCTTTGGGTATTTACTTATAGCTGTGCTAGCTAGCTGGCTGTCTAGACCTAATCAAAGCTACTAGTAACCACACTAACTATAAACATGCCACAAGTAAAAGGCTAAAGCTAGTTGCTACAGCACAATTGCTGTAGCTCACTTTATTTGCATGTGTTGATATATTGTAATTTTAAACTTTTGCATAGATGATGTCATTAAAAATTATGTCATTGTTGGTGTGTTATTTGGGTGTGGCCAGGGTGTGGTTTTTGTCCCTGAAATAGATTCTGGAAAGTTAGCACCTATAAAAAGGTGGGAAACATCATCAAAAATCTGACAAAAAACCAGTACTCTATCAATTGCAGTTCGCTGCTGTAACAGTTGTTCAGCGATAACTGAGAAGGTTTCTTCTAATGTTCCACGTCGTTTATGGACGATGTACTTTATATTTGGTTTATTTGGAGATTCAGATACGATTAAAGGCTTATGCATCCCCAAAACATTGCAAATAGCTTTCCTGGTTGTCTTAGTGGCAGTAGCTGAGTGCCATACAGTGGACATGATCAGGAATTAAACGTACCACTTCTCCCAAGTTTGAGAACACTTTACGAAACTCGGTACCCCTAAAGAATAAATATAAAGAAAATTACAATCATTACTGTGAATATCAATGATGTAGTTTGAATGAACAAATACAAAGTCATTTCAATTGCTTACCAATGTTTTACACAGTGGGCTTCATCCACAATATATCCAGCAAATTGCTCTTGGAACACTTTAGAGTGTAGCACATCTCGCCAGTCTAATTCTGTCAGTAAGCATTCTGGACTGAAAAATAAAACTTGAAATTTTCTATCCTTTATCTCTTCAATAACAGGGGCAAGAGCACTTCTAACATACACAGCTTTTACACCTTTTGTATGCAAAATATCTACTTGATCTTGCATGACAGCAATTATTGGACTAACTACTAGTACCAATGAGCCACACCTTCCTCGAATAAAATTGAAGATATAAGGCAAAATCATATAACAAAGTGATTTTCCTGACCCCGTAGGAAGACTGACAAAAAAAATTTTGCCCTCCAGGAATTCCCTTATTGCCAGCTCCTGTCCCTCTCTCAACCTAGTATAACCAAGCAGCTTTGAAGCCTCACTAATCGCTCTGGAAACTAACTCATAACAACTTACTTTCTGCACCATACCGCTGTACAACAAATGGAATTACAACCGGCTGACTTTTATGCGCGCGGAATAAAATACGTCAGCCACCTACCAATTTACCCTCAGAAATGCGTGGGAAACATTCCTCTGTGTCACGGTAAAGTGTCCAGAGTCACCAGACTCTCTTTTCTTTTCCGCGCCGCTTGCGCACGCGCCTCCAGAGAGTCTGGCCCGCGAGACTACTGAGTGGCTATATCTGAATTTGTAATCTGCAAGTTTCAACTCTCTCTGAGTAGCTATATCATATCTCACTTTTATTCGTTATAGTAAATAAACAGATTGGAAATCTTTTTTTAATAGATTGCTAAGGCCAGTCAACGTTAATTTGAAATATCACAGGAAAAGTATATTGCCTCAGAATTTAGAATGGTATCATATCTTATTGAGATAATACCGCAACTGTCAACTAATTAGAAAGCATATATGGTACCCAATCTAAAGTAGTTGACATTGTGTAAACTTTTTGAATATATAGAGTCTACAAATGTTCTAGTTAACTCACTAGTACAGTTCACTCCAGCATCTTCAGTATGAACACAGTTATGCTGTCCAATTTGCCGAGCGCTGCAATTAACAAGTCTGGCCTCATCTCCACTACACTGAACATGGTCCAGCCATATGGAACCAGTTCCCTCGGTAAACCCAGAAGTTATAGCAGTTGCACCTAAAGTTAGAAAAAGCTTGAATAGTATTTGAAATTTCACATCTAATTCTTTAGTGTTCGTAGAAAAAAATACTGTGCTATCAATAGAAACTAATGCTACATTATTTGATCACATTATAAAATATACTTATAATCATGTACATAAACTAGGACCTCAGTATAACGGAACTCACTTATCAGGATGACTCGGTATAACGAACGAACTGTGCAAGTTGTAAAATGTTTACGCTTGCGCACAACCCACACTGCAAAAGCAGCTGATTTGCTCCCACCAGTCACCATTGCTGGCACAAACCCACTGCAAAAGCAGCTGTTTTGCTCCCACTGGTCTCCATTGCTGGCATGTACAGTTTGAAGTAAAAAATTTCATTAAACTCAATTAACCTCAGTATAAGTAACATTTCACTATAACGAACACCCTGTGGTCCCAAAGTGTTCGGTATACTGAGGTCGTACTGTATTTGTAATTTACACAAATTTAAGAGCAATTAATCATTTTTGCCAGTAATAATACAAACTTTGATATAATCAATTTCTTATTTTTAATCAAACCTTGTAATCATAATGCTTATATATTTATCTCAGTAACTACAATTACTTGAGGTTTTTACAATGTTTTCATTAGTAACAATTTAATATTTTTTATGCTAGAATTCAGTAATAAATTTGTTTACATATCGCAACATTTTTTGAAAACTATGAACTTTGCTTAAATGTTAATAAATGGGTTAGAAGTATCTAATATTTTACTTTTATTAACTTAAGTATACATTTTTTACCTCCAAAACTAATATTTAGCTGTCGACAAACTACTTGAGCATCAACATTATCCCATGAGTCGTCACAGACAGTGCCCCATTCATTGTTGCTGCAAATCTCAACACGACCACTAGTTGCTGTTCCTCCTTGTAGTCTAATGTCTCCTTGGTTACATAATTCTAAAAAAAATCCACATAAAGAAGAAAACAGAATAGGGGGCTAATAAAAACTTCATCCTACCATAACTCTATGGGCTCTATTATAGGCATCACATCTAGTAGACTCATGAATGGCCTTATCATGGCTCGAGTATCTGACTGCTATCACTCAACATGTGAGGAACCATCATTGCATACTGTTGATTACGCAATCTCTCAATAGTTTGTGGCCAGACGATAAATTACAACTACTTTTTTAATAGGATGTTACTTACCTCACTTTTACAAACCTCTTCTTGTCAAATTATGCTGTGCTACTAAGAATTTCGACTTAAAGAGGAACAGTCTATAAGTCAGCAGTCCAAGACAGTACAATTAATGTAGATACAGGAAGTGCTACATGGAGTGCATTCCATGGTATAATATTTAACCAAAAATTTTCTTTGTTGCAAGGTGTAGCTCAAGTTCCTACTCCTGATCAATCATATTTTGATATATCAGCCTCAGCAGTCATCCTTAATTAAGAAAGGCTCTTGAATACTCAAAGGGAATGCAAGATTGACCTAGTTCCCTGAGGCCGAAGGAAGACCTGGACCTAAAAAAACCCTCTACCATAAGGTTCACGAATATTTCCCAGACACCAGGCATGAATTATGAGAAAGAAGAAGAGCAACACTATCCAGAAAGTGTAAATATAAAGTCTCAAAGTGCTCAAAATTTAGTTACACTTTGCAACTGATAAAGAAAATTTGTGTTTAAACAATTGTACACTGAAATGTACTATTTGTAACATTTCCTCTGCATCTGCAATCATTGGAATGTCGGCTATTGTTGTATTATTGACAGAAGACAAGTTAATGGCAACTACATTTATGGAATAAATTTTACGCTGTGTTACTAAGAAATACTACTAAAAGAGGAAGGGCCACTTGAATGAGTTTAAAAGCGATGCTCATTTCTTTAATCCTATAAATGGCTATTATTTCTGGCCATTATGTATGATGTAATCTTCAATTTATTTGACCCAGCACAGAAAACGTAAATATTTTAATAATAGTAAACGTACCGTGAGAAATTTCACACAGCTTTGCCTGCACAATGTTTTCTCGTGATATTCATGCTATTAATCCTAAATACCACAGTTTTCTGTGCTATTATATCTCACAGTACCTGTGCAGTTAATATATTATCTAATATTTTATTTTATTAACTTATGTATAGATTTTCTACCTCGAAAACTAATATTTAGCTGTCGACAAACTACTTGAGCATCAACATTATCCCGTGAGTCGTCACAGACAGTGCCCCATTCATTGTTGTTGCAAATCTCAACACGACCATTCCTCAGTGTCACTGTAAAGTGTCCAGAGTCATCAGACTCTCTTTTCTTTTCCGCGCCGCGCGCTTCCAGAGGGTCTGGCCCGCGAGACTACTGAGTAGCTATATCTGAATTTGTAATCTGCAAGTTTCAACTCTCTCTGAGTAGCTATATCATATCTCACTTTTATTCGTTATAGTAAATTAACAGATTGGAAATCCTTTTTTAATATATTACTAAGGCCAGTCAACGTTAATTTGAAATATCACTGGAAAAGTATATTGCCTCAGAATTTAGAATGGTATCAGATCTTATTGAGATAATACCGCAACTGTCAATTAATTAGAAAGCATATGTGGTACCAAATCTAAAGTAGTTGACATTGTGTATTATTGAGTCTACAAATGTTCTAGTTAACTCACTAGTACAGTTCACTCCAGCATCTTCAGTATGAACACAGTTATGCTCTCCAATTGGCCGAGCGCTGCAATTAACAAGTCTTGCCTCATCTCCACTACACTGAACATTATCCAGCCATATGGAACCAGTTCCATCGGTAAACCCAGAAGTTATAGCAGCTGCAACTAAAGTTAGAAAAAGCTTGAATAGTATTTGAAATTTCACATCTAATTCTTTAGTGTTCGTAGAAAAAAATACTGTGCTATCAATAGAAACTAATGCTACATTATTTGATCACATTATAAAATATACTTATAATCATGTACATAAACTAGGACCTCAGTATAACGGAACTCACTTATCAGGATGACTCGGTATAACGAACGAACTGTGCAAGTTGCAAAATGTTTACGCTTGCGCACAACCCACACTGCAAAAGCAGCTGATTTGCTCCCACCAGTCACCATTGCTGGCACAAACCCACTGCAAAAGCAGCTGTTTTGCTCCCACTGGTCTCCATTGCTGGCATGTACAGTTTGAAGTAAAAAATTTCATTAAACTCAATTAACCTCAGTATAAGTAACATTTCACTATAACGAACACCCTGTGGTCCCAAAGTGTTCGGTATACTGAGGTCGTACTGTATTTGTAATTTACACAAATTTAAGAGCAATTAATCATTTTTGCCAGTAATAATACAAACTTTGATATAATCAATTTCTTATTTTTAATCAAACCTTGTAATCATAATGCTTATATATTTATCTCAGTAACTACAATTACTTGAGGTTTTTACAATGTTTTCATTAGTAACAATTTAATATTTTTTATGCTAGAATTCAGTAATAAATTTGTTTACATATCGCAACATTTTTTGAAAACTATGAACTTTGCTTAAATGTTAATAAATGGGTTAGAAGTATCTAATATTTTACTTTTATTAACTTAAGTATACATTTTTTACCTCCAAAACTAATATTTAGCTGTCGACAAACTACTTGAGCATCAACATTATCCCATGAGTCCTCACAGACAGTGCCCCATTCATTGTTGTTGCAAATCTCAACACGACCACTGGTTGCTGTTCCTCCTTGTAGTCTAATGTCTCCTTGGTTACATAATTCTAAAAAAATCCACATAAAGAAGAAAACAGAATAGGGGGCTAAATGAATAATTTATTTTTATTATTAAAATCAATATGATTAAAATCTATAACTATTTGTGAAATTTATTATTATTAGCAGGGGCTAATGCTCTCTAACCCAAAAATGCTTGTAGATGAATAATTTAAATGCTATGTAAAGCTACGTAATAGCTCCATTTCAGATAGCTACATCAAGTTACAGTATTGTTTTGACTATGTCAAACTGGATACTACTTATCATTAGACATTGCACTAACTCATTTAAAGATGTAGCAATGCACTTAAAATCATTATTTTCTTTACATTTTTAGTCAGAAAATTTTATACACTTTTTGCCTATGACTTCAGCAGAATTGAAAGAAAACTTACCCATACTCATGCAGCTGGCTCCAGCATCATCAACATGAGTGCAGTTGTGAACTCCAATTGTGTTAGCAGTGCAGCTGATGAGGCTGCTCTCATTCCCAATACACTGGACATCATCCAGCGAAATAGGGCCAGTGCCATCAGTGAATCCTGAGAGTATGGCAACAGCTCCTACAAGAACATATTATTTTTTTATGAATACCATATGATAACAATGTGCCAGCTAGATTTCAATTCATGGTTTATATTATTAAATAAGACTAGTCATTGCATGAAGATACAAGCCTAATAGTTTCCAAGTAAATATCATAGACAGAGTAGTTCAAATACATTTGGAGTCAGATAATACTTGCATTATTTCTTTTAGTACTTGATCACACATGCGCCTCAAAATATTAATGAGAATTGCAAATTGTGATCTAAAAAATTATTGATTATGTACATGTACTAGTAGTAATTTTGATAAGTTTTGTTGCTTGAGATATCCTTAAATGCACAGCATTTAGTTCCACAGAATTATCTGTTACCTTTTAATGTGCTATATAATGTCATTTATGGTAAATGCTTTTAGCTCACTCAGGTAAATCCTCCTTTCTTCTCAATAAAAAATAATTCATTATTATTAGGAATTCAATCTGAAAAAAAATTACCATCAAGTCTAGACTATATTCAATACTTTCATGGCTTAATCATAGTTTATATTTTCCCAACATAAACCCAATAAAATTTTAATTATACTGTTAGCAGTTGTTGGGGTAACATATCCGCTAACAAACGGATATGTACTTATGGGTACAGAGAGCACATATTTAAACAAGATTACGAACCAAATAGCCCTGCAAAATTTAAACATGTACATATAGCATTTAATTCTAAGTTACTAGTGTCCGTTTATATTAATTTTTTACCTTGAGAGCTAAAACCCAATTGTCTGCAGGCTACTTGAGCATCCACATTATCCCACAAGTCATCACAAACTGTACCCCAGATGTTGTTGTGGCAAATCTCAACACGCCCACTACTTGAGCTTCCTCCAGCAAGTCTAATGTCTCCTTGGGTGGTGCAAGTTGCTATGGCTAGTACACAAGATACATAAGTAATAAATGGATAAAAAAAACAGAATTATTATTAGTAAAACAATCACATAAAAAATCAACAACAATAGTTATTGTTCAAGCTGAATGAGGAAAGAAGTCCTACACAAACTGTTTTATTTAGTCCTACACAAACTATTTCATTTAAGTCTTTACCTTGCACTTGCGCCTTGTACTCTGCGTTAAACGTCGATGTTTGGCGATCGTCGATGTTCAAGTCCGTTTTCCGTTATAATGTTTCTTAGTTACCTTTTTTGGCCATTCTTATAATTATAATCTTTGTGGTCAGTTACTCGCTGTTTTACATGAACTATTCTTTATTACTTTAATTAATAACCATACTTGGTGAACTATTCTCTCCTTGGCATTCTACCGCCGCTACATAATTTGGTCCTTCGAACCGGATACTCCGTGGAATCTAACTACAGAGGTCCAGTAACCTTCCGCTCTACTCACTCCAATACTTTGGTTCTACCTCTCCAATACTTTGGAATTTCTTCACTTCTCCAATACTTTTGGAACTTACCACTCTGATACTTTGGAATACTACACTTTTCTAAAGTTTCTATAGTTACCTAGCCCATTTGTTGCAGTTGTCATGGACTACAAACGTGCCATAGCTTCCGCTAAGTGCAACATAACCAAAGTCGCACTTCTCGTCAAACAGCAAGAATCCTTAGATCCTAAAACTCTACTGTTTCCATCTTTGGATCGTCTTCTGATTTGTCTCACGAATGCAGAGGACCCCATATCTGGATGTGAACCGTTTTAAGGTGGCCAGGAAATCTTCTCTGGACAAGGAAGCACAAACAACAAGATGAACACATTTCGTGAACATACAAATATGACATAATAGCATTTGATCAACACAGGCTTCCTGGTGTAGCCCTGTCTTAGGGTGAAGGGGCCGGCAAAATATATTCTAACGTTCACAAAGGGTGGCTCTGGAGTAGTTCTTCTGCTAAGTAGGAGGCCCATGTGTTGTCAAGGTCTGTCCGTAGGCTCGTTGACAGTTGGAACAGGATCTGAAGATCTTCTTGAGGGTGTTGCGCAGTCCCGGAATACAGTAGGTGTGACCCAGCATGGAGGTGAACGCGGAGATGTCTGGATGTCCATACATCTGATGGAGTGTCTTGAGAAGGATATTGGTCAGTCGAGATTTCGTTGAGAGCAGAATGAGGTGGAAAGGCTGTGATTCATCTGTCTTCTTTTTGACTCCACTGGTGACCAGGAGTAGGCCATCTTGGGAGATGTCCACTATGTAGAGTCTGAGATTGTGTCCTCGTGGGAGTGGCTTCCCCTGCTGGATGAGCGATAAGACACCAGCAAGGGACTCCCATTGAGACAACTTGAGGATTGTTGTCTTGGCTCGTCGTGTTTCTGACGATTGGAGAACTGGTAGGACACAACATTTTGTCTTGTTTTCTGGACGTTGCGAAGAAATCAAAGATCCAACCCATTGCCCTTGTCATGCGATGGAATGATGAGAATCTGTTGGCTAGATTCATCTGGAATTCCATCTCCTGCCTGTCACGTTCACATGATACAGTCTGGCAGGAGACTGGGGGGGCAGGGTTGGAGGTGTCACTTGGAGTGGCAGAAACGGCCAGGAGTCTGGAGGGATTTCAGCCATGGCGACCCAAGCCACCAGAGTTTGGAGGAGAGGAGTTCCTGAGGAGAAAGGCCTCTGCTGGCCAAGTCAGCGGTGTTTTCTTGGGATCTGACGAATCTCCAATGTGAGGCAGGGAGGAATTCTGTGATGTTCTTCACTCGGTTGACGACGAATTGCTGGAGCTTGGATGGAGGTTTGTTGAGCCAGTATAAGACAATCTGGCTATCTGACCATGCGTAACAGTCTTAGATGGGCACCTGGATCTGAGAGACAAGGTAAGTGAGCAGCTTGGTGAGCAGGAGAGCAGCTTGCAGCTCAGCCTTGGGGATGGTCAGTGCTTTGAGAAGCATGACCCTGGACTTTGCAGACAGGAGAGTACAGTGAGTCGAGTTGTCTGCATGAATTCTTCTCAGGTACACAGCGGCCCCATAGGCGAGTTGAGAGGCATCTGAGAACCCATCGAGAGAAGTCAATATGACGGGAAGATCGGAGGAGGACAGTCTTCTCGGCACTGGATTGGATGTAAGAGAAGGTATCTGCTGGATCCAGTCTCTGTATTGGTCGGCTAGGTGAGACGGAATAGGCTTGTCCCAGGCCAAGTCAAGTTTCCACAGCTCTTGCAGTAGAATCTTGGCTGGCACGATGGAATGTGAGAACAGGCCAATGATGTCGTAAACCCTGACTGTCCCGGAGGCTACCATGTGTTTGGCTATGTCATCTGCAGGAACTGTAGGAGGAGGAGTAGCCACGTGAAGGGTGTCAGTTCACATTCCAGTGGATACCCGGTGTTTTGGGATTGCAGTCAGTTGAGGACACAACCAGAGGTGTGTGGTTTCTTGTAGGTCTCGTGGAATGGAGTCTCTCAGTTCTCGTGAGTTGGTACTCCACTTCCTCAGGGTCATCCCAGCAGAAAGTAGAGCATCACAAGTCTGAATGCTCATGGTGCAAGCTTCATCAACAGTGGCAGCACCGGAGATGAGGTCATCCGCATAAAAGTCCTTTGACATTACTGAGGCGGCCACAGGGTGAGAAGGAACAACAAGGTCAAACAATGTTTTGATCACCTGGCTGGCAAGAAAGGGTGAGGAGGTCACACCAAGTCCTGGATGTTGCCATGTTCATCTCTGAGCAGGAAACGATGGAGATCCCCGTCATCTGAGTGTAAGAGTACCTCTCTGAACATTTTAGAGATGTCTGCTGCAACTCCTATGTTGTGTGTCCGGAATCTGATGAGGACATCAGCCAAGGCAGGGTACAAGCAGGGTCCGGGGTCCAGGATATCATTGAGGCTCACTCCAGTAGATGACTTGGCAGAGGCATCAAAGACAGGTCTCAACTTCGTGGTGGTTGAACTGTCCTTGAAAACCCCATGCACAGGTTGGTAGAAGTGTGGAAAATTGGCTATCTGAGTCGGCGAGATGACCTTGGCATGGTCGAGGATGAGATACTCCACGAGAGTCCTTGCCATCTTTGGGAAGAATGGAATTGGAGAGGAGGCATTTCTTATCGAGTTCAGAAAATCCAACAGCTCTAGCGGCAGTAAACATAGTATGAAACTTCCTCCACTGGAGAGGATCCCCATCAAACTTGGGCAGTTCTACATTGATTGGTGCAGCTCTGGCCACAGTGGGTGTTGTAGTGGAGGTGGAGGCTGAATCCATTGGAGTGAAGGTAGTGAGACATTTGCGTCCTGTAGTATTGGACTCTTTTCCATAAGGTCGTGAAGACGTCAGCCAGTTACTGATTGTCTCTGAAGTCACTGGCTTGAGTCTGAGTGGCATTGATTCGTTTGGCAAAGTCCTTGACGTCTTCCTGGTATGAAGCAGTAGTGCAGTTGAACGGTTTGTCCAAGAAGTTTGCTTCTCTGATGAGTCCTTGAATTTCTTCCCAACAACAGAGAAGTCTGAGGAGTTCTCAACATTCCTTGAGGATGCCGTCGTTGAATTTATCTCGGCTGGTGTGTTCCTCGTATTAATGGCTTTCTAGGGAGAGATCATTGTCAATGAGCTCCTCGATCTGATCTTGGAGATCTTGGTGTTTCTCGATATCAGCCTTGATGAGAATCTTAAGATGTTCGACATCAGACTTGCGGCTCTCAGCTACAGGAGGCTGTGGAGGCGGGTCAGGTTACCGCGGCGAGTAGCGTGATTGCGTCAAAGAGACTCCAGAGCCTTGACAGGGTCTGCTTCTTTGCCTTCAGGATTTATACTTGTGGGGGGGAAAATTCAAAAACGTTGAAAAATCTAGTTGAGGTGGGCAAATCTGGGATGACATTTCCGGAGATTGGTGTAGGTGAGTTAAGCTTTACAAAGACTTGGTAGAAGCAATCAAAGGACGGTGGAGAGGTAGGAGTCTCGAAGGTCAGTTGACAGATTGATAGGTGGAGTTGACTTTGGCGGGGCTTCAATCGAGTGGCAAATGGCAAGGAGAGGAGTTACACCAGAGCGACTGCAGAGAGAAGAGCCTCAGTCATGTGGTGGAGCAGTTGGAGGTAGCTAATAGGTTGCCAGAAAAAGCTAAGTATGCTTATTCGGTTCGAATAACCATGAAAAGGACTCTAACAAATGGTTGGTATAGCCCTGCTGATGGTCACTTCTTAACCAAGCTTAGCTAAGTCGAAGGACCAGACTGCCTAATTACTATAGCACCATGAATTATGTTTTGCGCAGCCGATGGCCACCGAGCTTTCAGCCTTGCTAATACACTCGCAAAAATGCGCACTACTTTGACAGTGTAATGGTCAAGGTTAGCAGTGATAGGCAACAAAAAATACAACAATTGAACCAGCTTAAAAAAAAGGGACCACTGACAGGAAGTCAGTGGTCTTGGAAATGAATATCATTAATGGTGGGTAAAGGGCAGGTAAGTTAAGTTAATGAACAATACATGGTGAATGACTAAGCTAGCAGTTTATTGTTCTTTGGCCAGGGCCAGCCTGTGCCAGTTGTCCAGGAGAGTCCTGGACTATATGTGTATATATGTGTGTGTGTGTGTGAGTGTGTGTGTGTGTGTGTGCTTATTCATATGATATGTGTGACCTTTTTATTGCCTGCTCCTCTCATTACATAAGTTGGTAAAGCATCTTGATGAAACAACAAAGTAAAGAACCGGTCTATGATTCAGTAATTAGTTGTGGGCCTTGAAAACCAGCAATAATTACAGCTCATAGTTATTTATCACTTTAAAGCAGGCTAGCTCGCTTGCCATTTGTGCACACCACTAGTTCTATTTGTTGTTAGTAATTGTATTGTGTCTTTATATCCAACTTACCCAGATAAATAAGGTAAACATATTATAGGTTCGAATCCTATCATTGCTTCACTTTTTCATGGTGCATGCTAAACATTAGCAAGTAGCATCAAGAGACATTCCAGCTAAAATTACTGCATATAGTATTATTGTACTTATTTGAACCAAGTTTTTGATTTTTCAGTCATTCTTGGCTGAAAAATTATGATAATAGCAAATTTTCTCTGTTTTAACATCTAATATAATATAATTATGTTTAATAAGATTAATCTGTGGTTTTGTATGCTTAATTAAAACTCAACTTGTGATGTTGTATGTTTAATAACTTGTGAAATAGTTGTGTTGCTTTTCCTTGTTGGTTTTCTACCGCATTAAATAATTGGTACATGATTCCAGAGCCTAACATGTATAGCTTAAGGGTGCTCGCATATAGCAACGTGCGTGCACTTTTTTCCGTAAATTTAACCACAGAAATGTGGCATCCTGTTTCGTGGAATAGTACCTCGCGAATTGATAACGCATGGGGAGAGTTCCCACGATCAGGATATTCTCTAACTATTCCCACGGCTTGGAAACCACGCGATTGAGGACCTGAGCAGTTCAATATGTAAGTCATATGATTAAATTATAAAAAAAGTGTAATGCTATTCTAGCCATAACTACCAATTAAAAAAATAATTTATTGACACACAAAATAAGCAAATAAATAAATAACTTTTTGATATAACACCATTGTGAGAAATGACAGGGAAAGTACGTGGGAGAATACATCGGAGAGGGCAGGGGTGATATCGAGGACGATGACAAGGACATACATGCTGACCTAGAAGATGAGCATCAGCAGAATTTAGGAGGGGGCAGTGATGAAGCAGGTGATTCACCTGTAAATTGATGATTCTCGTCCCCCCCTGGTTATGTTTGATTGCGAGACAACTGGGTTGTGCATCTATGTTGATCACATCACGGACATCGCTGCCAAAGTGATGATGAATCCTCCTGTCACCCTTAATGATCCTACGTTCTAAGCCTTATGAGAACTGGCCGAAACATTTCATCTGCTGGTAATAATGTACAGATATTTAACTAGTAAATTACAACTACATTTACAATGATAATTTGAAATCAATTCTATAATTATTAATTAAGATAATACTATCGATAAATTTATAATTTATATAGTTTCCAAGGTTACTGGCATAACAAATAACATGATAAGGCGTGAGAATCCTCTCTCAGTGGTGCTACCGCTATTCTTAGAGACCTCATCATCCTGGTAAAAATAATTATATAAATTTTTTTTTAAATGGAAAAAATATTTCTGTCTCTGTCTATTAGTGCTAGTAGCTCACAATGGGTTTGCATTTGACTTCCCTATCCTTCTGGCTGAGGTGGAACAGAAAGCAGAACTGCAGCTGACCCTCTCTCAATCAGCCAATATGCATTTCAGTGATACCCTTCCTTTGCTGAGGAAGGTACTTTACTACTACTGTAGCAAAAATTAGATAGTTACGTACATGCACTTATATCTTAATTTGCTTTATAGCAGGATGGGGAAGTCATTCTACAAGGCTCACCTTTAGGTTTGGAGAAATTCCACAAAAAAGTCACCGGAGAAGAAGTTGCAGGCAAGGCACCTCTAAAATTAAATATAAAGCCTAATAATAATAGTTATTTGTATAAATTGTAGGAGCACACAGGGCCCTACCTGGTGTATTGGCTATAGAGAGAGTCTTCAAGCACCAAGACATCAGACCACATTTGGCAGTTCTCTCCATTAGGTTCCCCCCATGAGCAGACTACGCTGTGGATACAGCAGAAGAGGATTTTCATCAGAGCAGCATCGCTGATCAAAGCCATTGGAAAGCCTACACTTACCTCTACACAGGCTAAGAAGCTGGACTCTCTGGGCTTTACAATTCGACTCTCTGTCACTCCTTCGCCAGCAGTGTGGAGGAACAGAAATGTTTCAAGCGGCTTTGAAGGAGCGAGGAGAGAGGAGCAAGCCGCTTAAAGAGAAGCTGACAAAGGCCATTTACAAGTCCAGCTAAAGTAGCCTCCCCTGCTGCTCAGCTGCGTCCGGGCTGGCTCCAGCAGTGCCGATATCTGCTTCAGCGTTTTCTTTTTCACGCCCGGCTCTTCTCAGAGGAGAATAAACAAAAGATTTCACCTCCTCCGTATACTAGCGCAGGGCTAAAATTGGGGTGGGGTGCATGGAATTAATGTTAGCGTAGTTTATTTTCTGTTTTGTAAACTATTTGGGGAATGGAAATGACTTCAAATTTGGAACAGAGCTCAACCAGAGTCTAGTCAGCAAAATGTTCGATACAATTTCAAAAAAAATTTTTTTTCACAAAACAAAAGATCTAATAGAACGTGCAAAAGTCAATAAGTTAAAAGCAATATTGAAAAGAAAAAATGGATCGAAGCTATTGTAGGCATCGGGTCGGAGAAGTAGTAGGCGAAGTATGGCCGCTCTAGGTGCAGTAGTGGCGAAGGAGTTTTAGCTTTTGTATGAGAAGCATATCTCTTGAAGCGGCCACTTGTAACTTCTGAATTTAGGTATGTAGACTTCTACGGTAGTAGTAAATAAGGTCCACCTGCAAAAAACGGTCGAAGTACAACAAAAAAAACAACTCTTCCCTAGCAACCAGACTTAATTAACCGCGTGGGAGGTGTGTGGGAAGTGTGCGAGCACCCTTAATACACATTAATACAATATCACGCTTGTTTTAACGGAAAAGGGGCTTCCTAGCTATGCACCTTAGCTCAGCTATAGCTGACACTAATACAATTCCTAATTAGAACTCATTATGTCTAGCAATGTGGCTGTGTGAAATTACCCACTATTTTTACTGCATTAGCTCATTATCACAATAGCAATGATAGGAAAGAGAGTGAATAATTATATTATCTAATAATGTTTACATACTAACCAATAATGGGTCTTCATATCCTCTCAAATTCACACACAAACTTACACATTCACTCAGTTGCATACATTTCCATTCAATTCAATAATTGTAATTTGACACTAATGCATTTATGTTATGCATTATGTTATTTCACTTCACTCCCTTTTCCCTGTATACACCACCTAATGTTCTGGAGTGGCAACAGAAAAAAAAAATTCTTCCCTATCAACCAGACTTAATTAACCGCGTGGGAGGTGCGTGGGAAGTGTGTGAGCACCATTAATACACATTAATACAATATCACGCTTGTTTTAACGGAAAAGGGGCTTCCTAGCTATACACCTTAGCTCAGCTATAGCTGACACTAATAAGATTCTTAATTAGCACTCATTATGTCTAGCAATGTGGCTGTGTGAAATTATACACTATTTTTACTGCATTAGCTCATTACCACAATAGCAATGATAGGAAAGAGAGTGAATAATTATATTATCTACATACTAACCAATAATGGGTCTTCATATCCTCTGGGACACACTTCTAACATAGTGTGTTGGAATAACCACACCTTCAGAACCAACTCGCACATAACAAAGTCACACACAAACTTACACATTCACTCAGTTGCATACATTTCCCTTCACTTCAATAATTGTAATTTGACACTAATGCATTTATGTTATGCATTATGTTATTCCACTTCACTCCCTTTTCCCTATATACACCACCTAATGTTCTGGACCATTCATGCCACATTTAGACAGTTTATTATACCTGGCCGTTTGCACTTCTGTTACTCAGTTCTGGTGATAGCATTGAAACATACGCTAAGTGCTGTGTCCAACAAGCCCTGTAAGGCCTAATAATCTGAGGCTAGGACCTACATCAGCCTGCCAGAAATCTGGTGGCAGCTTCGTTCTACCCATCTCTGGTCAACCTCCCAGTTAACCTACCACACATAGCTCACATGTTATACTTAGGCATATGCCATGCTGTACTAGTATGAGCATTTATGTCCTCCACATGGCTTGAGTATACACACAATACAAAATACGACTTACAACAAAGAGTTTATATAAATTGCTTGCGTCTCATAACGTTGTCATTGGAAAAAAAATTATAGCTATAAGTCCTAAACGCCAACAACAAGCAGATACTCACCTTCACAGACTTGAACTGTATAAATAGACAACGCCAGGGTTGAAGTTATTAGAAAATAATAGCCTAGTGTTGCCATTGTAGTCTCTAACTTCACCAAGGGTAGAGATTAAAATTCAATATCTTCGTTGTGTTTCTGCGGATGAATCTAATTTATCCATCCCGACTCCTACCGGATGAAGAAAACATTACGTTCAGCAATAATGACAGGAAATTTGGTCAGGATGCTTTTGAGCAATACGGACAATATCACCGAATATATTTGTGGGTTCAGCCTCCCAGAAGGAGGACAAAAAGAAGAAGAAAAAGAGTGAAGAAGAACAGAGAACAAATTAGTTAGAGATTATATTGTATTGTTTAGTTGTGTTTTGTAGGTATATTTGTTTGTATTTAACTTGGGTATGGGTCGATGAATACTATAAAAACTGCCTGACGAATGCCCGGGTTGCCTTCTTACTCGTTCAATTCTTGGCTTAAAACCTAAGTGATCATTGTTGACTGGGAGGAAATGGTGAGGAGCCTAGCTAACTATTCACGTCCTGTTAAGGTCTCCGAGGTACGAGGAAGGACTGGTGGCAGCGTAGAGCTTAATCGCCCACGGAGCTAACCAGACGACCTCACCTCTCCCCACAATATTATTAGAATAATATGGTTCCACCAGAGTCAGCAGAGCAAGCTAAAGGGCTAGGGTAACAATAAAGTAATAACCTAGAGTATTTGGAGTTATCCAAATGAGGCTTTGATATGCATAGCTATCTACAGAGCTTTACAGTAGCATCTTTTTGTTTCTTGGAGCCTCATCTTTTTTTCTTTTCTTTTTTTAACTCCTCATCAGTTTGTCTTCTGCTAGTTGGACAGTTCATTGACCTCGTTCTCTGAAATTTCAACCTCCTTAGCGCTGCTTTGTTTCTGACCGATCATTCTTATTGCATTCAAAAATATCCTGCAGTAAAATGTTTCATGCTCTATAAATTGTGGCGGAACTTCGTAGCACTCTCAGGCACGTTAGTGGAGAACGGTTCACGCATGTCAACGGGAAAAAAAAAAGGATAGCCGATATAAAAAAATAGTGGACATTGTAATACAAATGTTTCTGAAAATACACCTCCAAAACGTACATCCGGTCGAAACTTCAATACATTAATTACACCTTCAAACTTGCTGTTTTTTAAACATAATATCCACTGGTTACGGCTCTCCTGCGATTCTTCGCTATCTTCTGGATCCCTCCAGCAAGTTTGAAGCTACATGGACGACGCCCGCTACTGTCCGCCATCTCGGCAAGAAGCGGATTGACTCGGCGGTAGCCGCCATACATTTTTCAATTACGTTTTTGTTTACTCAGTTTAAAATTTATTTACTGTCTTATCCTTAACTGTGTATCAAAAGTTACGGTCACAGTGCTATTCCATGTGGTCTGCTCTTTTGCCCCATACCAAATATTTGGTGGTTCGTGGTGGCGCCTTAATGGTTTTTGTTGCGGTTAGCTAAGTGGAGTAAGTGCTAATTGGTGCTAGACGGGAGTAGTGCTACTAACAATAGCAACTTCCTGAAAGTGAGCAAGTAAGTTTCTTAATGTTAGGGCAGGTATATAGCTAGATTGAGTCTATAGCTAATTGCTTCTTTTCAAAAGTAGTATTCATTGAATGCATTATTTATTGTATATTTGCAAATATTATTGTACAGCTTGTGGGAGTGGAGACAGAGCCCCTCCCACATGAGCAAGAGATAGTGGGAGTAGCCGGCACTACTCCCACCTGAAGCAGAGCAAGCAGAAGCAGGCAGAGTGTCGTGTGCAAGAATTGTGCAGCCCTGGTGCTGTGAACAAGGGCTTGCTGGGTGGGGTATAGAGAACTCATGTGGTTGTATTACATTTCCCTGTTCACAACATTTATTTTTGTAAGGGCTAAGCCCAGATTAGATGATATATATGTTCATGCAATTTCTGTGAGTGTCAGTGGCTATTGAGAATCTGGAATTACAACTAAACCTTAAATCTCTTCGAGAGGCTGTGCGCAGCGACTATCTCATTGCGGCACTCTGGTGGCAGCGACAATAAGCTGTCCACCAAGAGTCTGTAGCAGAGCGGCTTAGGTCTGAGGAGCTAGGCCCCCACACAGCTATTTTCTTCATGAGATCAGTCATCCCAATAAAAGTGGCACACAACTGTTGGATTTAGCTTCTGATTCAGAAGCAGAAGTTGAACTTTCCCAGCCGTCTCTCACTGCAAATCAGCTTGCAGTTGAAAGAGTGATGACTAAAATGTTTACACGCTATCACTGTGATGTTATGATAGCTATTGCACTATTACTTCCAAGCTGTGGTGAATGGGCAGAGCTTTACAATCCAAGGGGGGAAGAGGTAGAGAAAAGTTAGTAAATAAATGGAAATATAGTTCTTGGAAAATAGAAAATGAAGTAGTTAAACCAGTTAATAATAGGAAGAGAAAAGCTAACAACAATTATGCAAAAACTTGAATGCAATCTCAAAGAATCTAATAAAAAATTAAAAGAAATGTTCAATCAAATAACATGAAACTAACATCTGCATGCCATAGTTATTGCCTTTACTATTATTGAAGAATGTGCTAAACCTAATTCTGCAAGTGGTAATCATACAATAGCACTTTTTAATTGCAGTGAAAAGTACACGGAACTGTCTCAAGCACTAGCTGACTTAAGTGATGAAATTCGGCCATTAAAATTCAAAACAGAAAAATGGTCACCATGCAAAAAGTGTGATATACACTAGTGTATAACAATGATAATGTTCTAGTATACAACTGGAATACTCCTGGTATTCTTCAGGTATACACTATGTGTAAAAATGGCTTATAACTACCGTAATACGCCATTAGGTATAACAGTAGTATTCTCCAGAAATACACTAGTGTGTACACATGTGTATAACTGATGTATTACATTGTTATTTTGTGTGTATACTTGAATAATAACCACGCAATACACTGGTATACTCTGCTATACCACTGTGTATTAACTGTGTATTGTGCTGGTATTCCTTTGTTATACCACTGTGTATTACATGGTTATTACTTTGCTATACCACTGTGTATTACATGGTTATTACTTTGCTATAACACTGTATTACATGGTTATTACTTTTCTATAACACTGTGTATTACATGGTTATTACTTTGCTATACCACTGTGTATTACATGGTTATTACTTTGCTATACCACTGTGTATTACATGGTTATTACTTTGCTATACCACTGTGTATTACATGGTTATTACTTTGCTATAACACTGTATTACATGGTTATTACTTTGCTATAACACTGTGTATTACATGGTTATTACTTTGTTATACCACTGCTTATTTCGCTGGTATTACTTTGTTATACCACTGTATTTCGCTGGTATTATTTAGCTACAATACTGTAAAAATAATTGTAGTAACAAAAATATTATCAAAAATTTGTGAATTACACACAAAAAATTAACGGATTTGTTCAGTTTGAAAATTAGTTCTTTGCTTCTTTAGGTAGGTCCATTTTCAATGGAATTCCAAGGGATCAAAGGACATTTTGTATTTATCCGACATCATTGTAGGTGTGACGTCGGTCCACTTTCTTTGGCAGTACACCTTCACCTCTCAAATTTCTGTAACAAAAATATTATTTGTGGTGCATTATATAGAGCAAGAGTGCAACTACCTCAGTAGCCACATTGACAAAACACACACACACACACACAAGATGAATGTATTTCCCTCTCTCCTGTCTCGTGTCCTACGTGTCTATATCATATATGAACAACTACTTATGCACTACTAAAGTAGCCTGGCTACAAAATATCTAATGTATGAATGTGTTATGGAATGTAATAATGCAAAGCACAAACTCCAATCTAAATACATAGCTATAATATCAGTCAATGTAGTTTTAATACTCAAAGAAAGGAATTTTACAGACATCAATGGGCATTTTGTTGAAGAAATTATTGATAATGTTTTATCAGTGACCCTTACCTATAAAAAAATCCACTATTGACCCTTACCTTAAACCCCTCTCTCTTACCTATGCACACAACTTTCTTAGCAACCCTTACCCATGAACAATATTTATTGTGACCATTACCTATAAACATATCTACTCAATTTACCTATTATTAAAAACATCTTTTTAATCGAGTTTCACTTGAACCATCAATAAGAATGCCGCTATCTCATTTATATACGTAACCATTATAACAAACTCCTTGTATAGCTCGATGACCCTGTACCTATCAACTCTGTGACTGGGGGAGGAATCTCAGGACGGCCCTATTGCTATATGAAACACTGTCGATCTGTACCCAAAATGCCTAGCTCCTACTCATGAACATGCCCCCTTAATGATAAATACATCTCTGTGATCAAGCACTTCTCAATTATTGACTCTTTATACATATAAATACATCTCTCAAATCTTATTCTAAGAAAAACCATCTCTTAGTATTCCTCACCAGTAAGTGCCATATCTTAGTGATCTTTACCTACATATATGATGTGAACCGATCTTTTTTTAGCACCTGACTTAAACAGTTTTCCTTATAAATAAACATAGCTACTACACTTAGAGATCCTTACCAATGAACACATCTCTTTAAGTGACCCATACCATGTGAACACACCTTACCTATCTTTAGGTGACCTAACCTATGAACACTTTTAATGACCCTTACCTATTTTTATGTGACAAAACATCTCTTTAGGTGGTGACGTAGCCACTAACACATCTCTTTAAGTAACCCTAACTTGTGAACAGCTCTTAAACATCCTTTACCCATCGTTAGGTGATAATTTACGAACACATCTCTTTAAATAACCTCTACCATTATGAACGTGGGTACAGGGAGACTACATGAATGGGTACAGGGAGACTACAGGAATGGGTGCAGGGAGACGATAGGAGTGGGTACAGGGAGACTATAGCCATGGGTACAGGGAGACTATAGCAATGGGTACAGGGAAACTATAGGAGTGGGCCAGGGAGACTATAGCAATGGGCACAGGGAGACTATAGCAAGACTATAGCAATGGGTACAGGGAGACTACAGGAGTGGGTACAGGGAAACTATAGCAATGAGTACAGGTAGAATATAGGAGTGGGTACAGGGAGACTATAGCAATGGGTACAGGGAGACTATAGCAATGGGTACAGGGAGACTACAGGAGTGGGTACAAGGAAACTATAGGAGTGGATACAGGGAGACTATAGCAATGGGTACAGGGAGACTATAGGAGTGGGTACAGGGAGACTATAGCAATGGGTACAGGGAGACTATAGGAGTGGGTACAGGGAGACTACAGGAGTGGGTACAGGGAGACTACAGGAGTGGGTACAGGGAGACTATAGGAGTGGGTACAGGGAGACTATAGGAGTGGGTACAGGGAGTCTATAGGAGTGGATACAGGGAATCTATAGGAGTGGGTACAGGGAGACTATAGGAGTGGGTACAGGGAGACTACAGGAATGTGTACAAGGAGACTATAGGATGGGTACAGGGAGACTATAGGAGTGGGTACAGGGAATCTATAGGAGTGGGTACAGGGAGACTACAAGAGTGGGTACAGGGAGACTATAGGAGTGGGTACAGGGAGACTATAGGAGTGGGTACAGGGAATCTATAGGAGTGGGTACAGGGAGACTACATGAATGGGTACAAAGAGACTATAGGAGTGGATTCAGGGACACTATACAGGTAGACTATAGGAGTGGGTACAGGGACACTATAGGAGTGGGTACAGGGAGCCTATAGCAATGGGTACAGGGAGACTATAGCAATGGGTACAGGTAGACTATAGGAGTGGGTACAGGGAGACTATAGGAGTGGGTACAGGGAGACTAGTGGGTATAGGGAGACTATACGAGTGGGTACAGGGAGACTATAGCAATGGGTACAGGGAGACTATAGCAATGGGTACAGGGAGACTACAGGAGTGGGTACAGGGAGACTATACGAGTGGGTACAGGGAGACTAAGGAGTGGGTACAGGGAGACTAAGGAGCGGGTACAGAGTGACAGTAGGAGTTATATGTTATATTTCGATTATTTACCTTGCTACTCTCAATTCCAATATGATATTTCAATGATGAGATCACTTGTGCACTGCCTCACCAGTCTCTGATGTTACACATACTACAACAGCTCCAGCAGTCGTTATCACACTTCACTACAAAAATAAAGGGATTAATTGCACAACTTAAATGTGCACCAATACATTAGGCTCGAATACCAGCTGCTAATTCAGCACAACTTATAACACAGAGAATAATGCGCATGTACTATTAAATATAGAAAAAAAGCCACAAATCAACCAAATACTAATATTATAGTCTACAAATTTTAGTACAACATAGCCATCACTACAATCATCTTCACTGTCAGTTCATCATATTTCATTATCATGTCATCATCATACTACACTACCATCATCATTACTTATCCACCACTAGTCTGATCCTCATCATCGTCAGTATCATCATCAAAGCTCGAAGAATATCAAAAACTACAATTCGATATCCTGGCCAGACTATCCCTTTCATAACCAGCTATTACAGAGTTGCTTAACCTTACCGATAGCCTACAAACTCTTTCACTTTTGGCTCAAAGTGGTTTTTATATCTATACTTTTTCTGAAAAGCTATACAAGGGTCAACGAAGATGTTAAAATATTTACTGGGTCGGGGGCCATGAGAAAAAACACTCAATTACCTGTTTGGATTAACCCGATAACTGGATATTCGTCCCACATCTAATAACAGTCACTTACCATCACCATCACTACCATTATTGGCTCTACCATAATCACTAACATCGTTATCATAACTACCATCATCATAATTATCATCATCATCACCATCTTCACTACAATTATCATCACCATCATCATCCTCCTCAATCATCATCATCGCCATCATCCTCATCATCATCACTGCCATCATCGCTATCAACATCACCACTACCATAATCACCATTGACCATCATTATCACTACCATAATCATCATCATCATCATCACCAAGGTTTCATACAAACTATGGGAACCCTGGTCCCCTCTCCTAAGGTCAGTTTTCCCTCCTAAATTTAGCCCCCCCCCCCTTAATATATTTTTAACCTGACTGAAATTTTTTTATGAAAAATAATAATGATCAGTATAAGTACATAATATGAAAAACAATATCTTAATTACTCTACTGCTAGTTTCTCTTAAAAGGGCTAACAATTCTTCAAAATCATGACTGTCTAGTTCTGGTCCTTGCAATTCATAATAGTTTGTCTAAGTTTTCATCTAATAATCTGTGTCATAGTCGTGATGTCACCATTTTCATGTGGCTAAAATATTTTTGTGATTATACAAAATTTCCCCCACGCCTAACGAAAAACCCTGTATGAATCCCTGATCACTACCATAATCATACCACCATCAACACTATCATCAACACTATCATCAACACTATCATCAACACTATCATCATCATCATCACTACCATTGTGGCGGTACCACCCACCACATTTCCCGTAACAACCCTTACCAGTCACCCCGCAAACATTATTATCCCGTACGAACACTTCATTCCCTTCATCACGCACACCCTCACGTCATTCTTTAGTTCTGTCCCACGAACCATCCATGCGCATGCCCAGCAGGTTGTCTACATAACGGTCTGTCTGGTGCGCACCCCCCTCAGTTGTACTCGTGCTCGATTTACGTTAAGCATAAACCCTCGTCCAATCTATCCGAATTGAACCTTGGGGATTAGAAGGCTTGATCGCCTCGGGTAGCTAAACTGATCGAGTGTACAACCCTGGTGGCAGCCTACTGGACTCGTCCACGCCATCCCACCACATCTGGTGACCAGCGGTGGTTGAAACGCGTCTCACTCCATCGAGCTTCCTACGTTTACTTTATCTTCCTCAGTCAAGCCCATTTCTTTGTTCACGTATTTACTTGTCTTTGTCAATTTCAGGCAATCCCTGATTGGACTTTCGGCGTAGAGGGTTTCCGCCAATCTTTTACTTCTCTGTTATTCCATTTTGAGTCTTCAAGCAGCCCTTCCCTGCTCTTTCAGTGACGAGTCTCAAACTCCATCTTCTAGTTTTTGGCATCCCCAAGAAACGTATCTTTCCGGGCAACCCCCAGGATCTCGTTATCTCTTCTACGTTTTCATCATCATGCAAGTTATTTGTTTGATTAGTGCAGTGTTTTTGTTTCATTTTGTCGTGGTAGACCCTGTAAGTTGTGCTATAATTTCCTCAGTGTGTCAGTTTTCTCATCTTCTCAATTTCCTTGCTTTGCCATGAACACCCGATTACAATCTAAGAAACAAAAAGCCAATTCCATCTTTGATACTGATATGGCAGAGGACCCAACCCTTTTTCCTGAAGCTACAGGCAACATTTCAGACCAATCTTTTCCTAGGGTTGCCTCCGACCAACACTCATCTGAAAATAGTTCCATTGGTATCAACTTAACTGAACATTCCAGTAACAATTCTCATTTAGATCATGTCACACCCAATCTTGAATCTGTATCTCATGAACCTCACTCTGAACCTCATACTGAACCTGTCATTCGTAATTCTGAATCAGCACCTGCTGCCAGACCTAGCGCAGCAGAGGAAGAACTCACTACCATAGCAAATAGAGCTCGTGAATTAAGCATAGACCCAAACACTCTCTTACTTTTCCATTGTCTGTCTAGAAATGACACAACCACAGTAGCACAGCATGAACGGCCTAACCCCAATGACCCAAACAAACTCATAAAGTTAATTGGGAAAATGGGAGACAATGAAGATATTATGGTGTTTTTAAACAGGTTCGAATCCGAACTTGGTGGCCGTCGTGTTCCTCTGGAGAACTTTAGGTTGTACTTACCCTACTGTTTATCTGGACCCTTTAAAGAGGCTTACTACAATAACATCAGTCTCTGTCCCACTTATACGGATACACGTATTGTATTGCTTAATACTGGTGGATACTCCCTGTCAGAGTGCCTAAACAGCTTTCCCTTGAAATTTAGACCTGGAGGGAATAAAACACTGATCCAATGGTATAACCACTGGAGGTACAAGATTAATATCCTTATCAGTAACCTCCCGTTCTCTAACTCTATGCACCCCAGGGTCAAAGATGAAGTTGCAGACATGGTAGCTACCATTGGTGTGGTTGCAGGTCTTCCCCAAGACCACAGGGACGCAGTCATTAATAGGCCTAGTCCTTCTAATGCACAATTTATCCAAGAGTGTAATTCATGGTATCTGTCATCCCATCAGTCTCATTCTAAACCTTCTTCTTCATTCAACAAATTTCATGGTTCTTCATCTTATAATTCTTACCAGACAAACAACAGATCTATTCACTCATCTCATTCTGGCAACAGTCATTCAACACCTCGTTATCCTGGCCAGAGTAATCAACTTTCTAACCAGCACCCCTTTCATCCTCATAACCTTCCTAGTCCATCTCCTACACCTTATCCCAGGCGTGATCTAGCTACTGTGACGTGCTTCAAGTGTAACAGGCTTGGCCATTACGCAAACAACTGTACCTATCACCCTTCCAACAACACCCAAGCTCCTGCTACCCAACCTACTACCCAACCTAATAGTGCCCCTTACAGTCAACCCAACACCCAACCTGACAGTCAACCTCCTTCCCGACCCACACCCGTCCCAAGAATCTCTTCCAGACCTGTGAGAATGGTAAATACCCCCATCTCGCCTGAACCCAACCCATTAGTAGTTGAACCTGAAACTCAAAATCCAGCTCTGGTTAGTACTCCCCTCAATTGCTTTGAGGAGGAAGACCTTATTACCCATGGTTTGATCAACGGGATTGAAACCCCAATTGTCATTGATTCAGGCGCTAAGATCTCCCTGATCTCGGATGATTTCATAGATATCGATTACGAGCCCGTCAGATTTGTCATTATTAAGGGTATTTCACAAGAATTGAAGTCTGTTCCAGTATTTTCGTTACCTGTTCGCTTACCTACTTTAGAAGGCGAATGTTGTTTAGCTGTAGACTCTCGTTTACCTCCTAAAACAGTCCTATTGGGTTTAGATTTCGGCAAACAAAACATTATCTCCCTTATTAACCATCTCAAAGCCGAACCCCAACCTGTTCTTACAGTAACCAGAGCAATGCAGGCAGATTCAGACCTAGCCACTCATGCAGCTGAAGTTTTACAAGGCACTGAAGGTGCTACACCTACCCCATTCAAGGATATCCCTACTGTTTGTGAGGAAATTGAACCTTCCTCAGCCTCCCCTAAAGACAACATTTTGTTCCCTAAGTCTATTCCTAGTCTGTCCTTTGACGGTGTTTCAAAACATGAGTTTGCTTCTCTTCAGAAGGCAGATGAATCATTGCTTCCCCTTTGGGATCTCGCCCGCAAGGGAGAGAAACAATTTTTCATTGTAGACAACATTTTAATGTGCATCACCTCAACCATGAATTCTGTATCACATGCCTTAGTCGTACCTGTCTCTCTTAGACGTAAAGTTCTTGTTGCAGCCCATGAAGGCTTGGGACACGGTGGTGTAAATACCACTCGCTCCCTAATTAACAAGCATTTCACCTGGCCCAATTTAGCTTCCGATATCAAACATCATGTCATGTCCTGCAAGAAGTGTAGTATGCACAATAAATCAGGTGGTAAAAAAGTTCCTATGGTTCAGCCAGAAGTTATTTCACAGAGATGTGAAAAACTGGCATTCGATATAGTAGGCCCTTTACCTATGTCCAAACAGAAATATCGATTCATACTCACCTGCTTAGAAATGGCATCTGGCTTCCCATTTGCTGTGCCATTAAAATCATATACTTCTGAAGAAACAGCCAAAGCCATCCTTTCCATCATTTCAATATTGGGCTCACCCCTCACTATTCTAACGGATCAAGGCTCAAAACTTCATGTCGGTCACCCTGGCACATCTCAAAAGTAAACTTCACATGTCATCAATCCGTACCTCGGCATATCATCCCCAATCAAATGGCCGTCTTGAAAGGTTTCATTCGGCCCTTAAGGCCATGTTGGCAAAGTGTATAGAAAATAAGCAGGATTGGCCCCTTGCTTTGGACCTTGTATTGTATTATGCCAGAAATGTACCAAACTCTAGACACGGATTTACACCCCATGAACTTTTGTTTATGAAACCGACACCCTTCATTCTATCGTCTCTCAAATCTTTGTGGACATCATCATCAGAACCATCCTTAAACTTGCCTCAGTTCATTGAAGATCTTGACAATACACTTTCATGTCAGACTCATTTCGTGAAGTCAGCCCTTTCCTCTAAATCATGTTCTGATCGTGTGTCAGCTGAATCTGAACTAGTGTTGAACTTTAAGGTAGGAGACATAGTGTATAAAAGAAATCCAGGACTTAATAAATGCCTCGAAGCATCCTGGGATGGTCCGTTCACCATTCACAAACTGTTACCTCCCGTGAACTGTTCAGTAGTACCCCAAAACAAAAAGGCCAAACCGAAAGTGGTACATCTTAGTCAGATTAAGAAAGCATTGCATGTATATCGAACCTTATTAGTACCGGAAGAAAGTGTCTCCAATGAATTTCCTCAACCTATCAATTGCTCAGAACCTTGCATACTATCACCTGATCAACAATGCCAGCTTGATTGCCTATTAGGCAGTTTTCCATCTGTGTTTGTAAACAAACTGGGTAACACTTCTCTTGTTGAACACTCCATCTCTGTTAGTAGTAGTTCACCTATTTGGTCACCCTCTTACTCAATCCCTTTGGCATACCAGGAAGCTTTCCGAAAGGAAATAGAGAATATGTTAGAACTAGGTGTGATTGAACCTTCAACCTCTAAATGGTCAAGTCCTCCACTACCAGTCAAAAAGAAGGATGGTGGTATCAGGATCGTCATTGACTTCCGTAAACTGAATTCCATCACCATTCGTGAACCCTTTACCATGCCATCTATAGATGACATAATTGCAAACCTTGGTAGTGCAACTATTCTTTCCAAATTGGATCTACTCAAGGGTTTTTATCAGGTACCCATGGAAGAGTCCTCAAAACAATACACAGCCTTTACCTGTTTACAGGGAAAGTTCCAATTCAGAGTGATGCCTTTCGGTCTCAGTAATGCACCTTCTACTTTCCAGTTGCTTATGCAATCTGTGTTACGTGGACTTGAGCCCTTTTGCCTACCGTACATTGATGACCTCGTAATTTTCAGTACTTCCTTTGACGACCACTTGAATCACATCACTTCCGTTCTGTCTCGTTTAGACTTCGCTGGTCTCACAGTGAAACAAGAAAAATGTGCTTGGTGTTTCTCCTCATTCAACTTCTTAGGCTTTCATGTAGGCCATAATCGCTTGTCCATACCATCGAACAAAGTTTCTACCATCTCTTCGTATCGTCTCCCCACAACCAAATCATCCTTAAAGTCCTTCTTAGGACTCATCACCTTTTATTCCCGTTTTATTCCTCATTTGGCATCTTTCACTTCAGTTCTGAATTCACACTTGACAAAAGACAGTCCTGACAATGTTGTATGTACAGACGACTACAACAGGGCATTCACCTCCATTATCAAGGCCATCGCCCACCACTCTTCATTAATCATACCAAATTGTAACGATGCATTGTGCGTGTTTTGTGATGCTTCCCTCTCAGGAATCGGTGGTACTCTGTGTGTTTTCAGAGAGAATGCTTGGACTCCAGCAGAATTTTACTCCCGCCAGCTCAGCAAAGCAGAGAAAAATTATGCCATCCTTGATCTCGAAGCTGCAGCACTCCTGGCCTCGGTTGAACATTTCCGTTACAGATTGGCAGGAAGATTTTTCAAGGTCTTCACAGATCACAGACCTCTTGTGAACATTATGAACGGCCCTGCCCCGTCATCTAGACTGACGAGGTGGAAGATTAGATTGATGGAATATCACTTCGAGATCAACTACATCGAAGGCACAACCAACCCAGTGGCGGATGCGCTCTCAAGACAGTCTTGGCCGAACTAAAGACTTGGCCATGACAGTCACTTTGAACTGGACCGAACTATTATTCGTTTATTGTGTATCATGTTTCTCAATTCAGTTTATTTTGTGCATTTCCCAACGCATTAAGGGGGGGAGATGTGGCGGTACCACCCACCACATTTCCCGTAACAACCCTTACCAGTCACCCCGCAAACATTATTATCCCGTACGAACACTTCATTCCCTTCATCACGCACACCCTCACGTCATTCTTTAGTTCTGTCCCACGAACCATCCATGCGCATGCCCAGCAGGTTGTCTACATAACGGTCTGTCTGGTGCGCACCCCCCTCAGTTGTACTCGTGCTCGATTTACGTTAAGCATAAACCCTCGTCCAATCTATCCGAATTGAACCTTGGGGATTAGAAGGCTTGATCGCCTCGGGTAGCTAAACTGATCGAGTGTACAACCCTGGTGGCAGCCTACTGGACTCGTCCACGCCATCCCACCACAACCATCACCATCATCTTCCTCATCATCATTATCACAACCATTATCATCACCATCACCATCATTATTACTACCATAATCATCATCATTACCCTCATCATCACTACTATCACCATCCTCATCATCTCTACCATCGTCACCATTATCTTTCTCATCATCATCATCAATACCATAATCATAATCATCATCATCGTCACTACCATAATCCTCATCACAATCATCATTTATAAAGGCCTTACATTTGTCCAATGTCGTCTCGAGCGATCTGGTCCACTATAATGCAACTTTCTCCAACTGCTCCAAGTTTGACACATTATATGGAAAGGTGTGGCCACACCTGAGTGCCTAGTGAGGACACCAGGTAGACACCTACAAATAAAGCACATTACAACTTAGTGAAAGGTACTACAGCACTCATCTAAATAGCCACACCCACTTCCAGGACTTATCTCGGTTGAATTACTTAAGATTGGTATTTTTAAAAAAACAACAAAAAAAAACAAAAAACAACAACATTTTTCTCCCTTAAATGAAAATAGCTGAAGTTGTAATAAAGCACAGAGGTATCACATTAGTTCAGTATGAGGGAAATTGTATAGTTTGCTTGTAAAGGAGGCTGAAAAGCATCTTCAAACTATTGGTTAAATTAAGTCATGTGATGATGTTTACATATGACAGCTAGTGGTAGCTGTTTTGAGGAGTACCACACTCTGCTATTTGATGTGTTCATACAAACCTTATCGATATAGAAGTATATGCATTTATAACCTGTTGCCTGAGCAATCACATTTGTTGTCAAGTAATATAAATCTGATACAGTACATATATGATTATTTGAAAATGACCAAAAAATAATAGTGTGTGTACCAAGTCTAATTGAATAAAATGAAGTCCATTTTAATTATGTCAGTCGATAGCATACTTGAAACTGTAAGATGCTGTTGTTCTGACCTCTAGTATACTGGTGGGGTTTCTAATGAGCAATGTCCAGTCCTTTCTAACACCCAGCTAATTCTGAGTTAATACAGTATTGAATGGTGTTCTCTTTTATTCTTTCTGAGATATTTGCATTTCGTCACTTTGATAATTAAAGCGCAGCTAATGAAAATCAAACTGCTGTTTTACGTAACTGCATTAGTGTCATCAGAATTTTTTGGCTCACTTCCATCTTAAAATATGGCTACAAAGAACACAAATTTGTCATGGTAATTATGTCCACAGGCTAATCATTTAGTATTACGATTAACAAACCATCGTCACTTGAGCTTTACCTCATGTTTCAGGAGTAGTAATTCCAATAAATACAAACCTCAATTATAGGTATATAACAAATGATGTGCTTGAGCAGAAAGGGCGAGCGAGCCAGTGCACAAACGAAACACTTCAAAAGAGTCTATTAGTCTATTTCTAATCTTGCTTAGATAATATTGATTGCTAAGTATGTAGCTGTTGTGACCATTATATACTTTAACTAACAAGTACCGAACCACTTTCTTACCTCAATTTCCTGAGTACTGGTATTTTCTGTAGTCTCTAATATCGCATTCTGACTATCAGAGTAACCAGTAGCTTTTGACAAGTACTCACAGCTACTAAAAAAAAGGCGAGTTTTTTATTACATCTGGTAAAGGGTTTCAATACCATAGTAAAATGAAGTTCTAAAGAATTACTGCACAGTGTTGAGTATAACAGTAAGTTTTTAAGACCAAGGTGCATCTTATAGCATTCAGAAACAAACTAATATGAAGGGGTAAATAATTAATTTCCTTGAATGATATGGGATCGCTAAACGAAAATGTTCTGTATAGTGGAGGTATGGGAAGGGGTAGACCACGAAGCAAACACAAAAACACAAGGGTCATCATGCAAATGACATATGTACGTCCACACATAAACAAATATCCTTGATATTTGCAATTGTGTTACCCCTGAGAGTGTCTCGCTGGCTTCACTCTCCCACCAACTATTACATACTGTACAATATATATGTATACTCATATACACAAGGGGAATACGGGAAAATTTCACTAGTTCTTATTGAAAGCAACTGGCTTCAAATAAGGATAAGTAACTATGTAGCTAGTAAAGAGGTATTCTTTGCTACTAAATAGTTAGTACAACAAGGACTGAACAGTTTTGCAGTGCAGCTGAGTTTTTATCAAGACATAATCAAAGGTAACAGCAATTCATTACTAATCATAAATGGTAATAATAAGTGGTGGTAGCATCAGGAACAAAGCACCTCTTTCCAAGGTAAGGTGCTGAATGGTTGTATAATAGTAACTGTAAAACAAAAAAATAGCAATACATTAGCATTTTTATGTAACACAATACTGTCTCCCTATCACGATTCATTGATGTTCAGATATATCGATTAAAATTTGTGGGTCAAAAATTTGTGCGTTCTCTAAGGTAATCACTGGTGGGTGAGGCTAATACAATAGTGGTGGATGCGGCTAAATAATTAGTGGTGGGTGTGGCTATGGTCCTTGAAGCTCCTCTGGAGAGGTTGATGTCAAAGAACAATACACAGGCCCTTTAAACATAATGATACCTCTAATCAGGCAAGAAGAAACGAAAGCTATGGTAAGAATTGTTCTAGGCAGAGGATAGAAATACACCAGTCAAAATAAAATAAGGATTGACTAAGTTAGATTGTCTATTCTATACACCCAGTCTATTAGACAAGCACTATCACTTGACTCTGCTGCACTTGTACACTAAACATGAGGACATCCCATGGAATGTCCCATGGGATCGTGGGATGGGATGGACATTTTACGGCATTTCTGGACACCTATGGGTATGTCAAACAGCACAGTAACCAGGCCCGTAGCCAGAGGTTCGCATTGGGGGGTTCGGATTTTAAGACGCAAAAAGCCACACCTACTTTTGTTTCCTCATTAATTATTCTACAATACTAAAAAACAAAAGATAAGTGCACTAAAGCTTTTAATTTGTGATTCTACTAGCAATGTTGATATTCGAGAGAAAAATCGGTATTATTCTCATGTAACCAGGCTTCTCTCCACTACAGTGAGCTGTAAATAAACAGTGCAACATCAATATGCCATATTCGTACTACAATTTATTTAATAGTACGTCGTGTAAACTGTCTGTTCGAAATTCATTGGAAAAATCGCTATAACTAAGTGAAATAGCACGGAACAAAGTGAAATGTCACTTCAAAACTATAATACATTAAACACTGTTGATATTCGAGAGAAAAGCGGTATTATTCTTGTGTAACCAGGTTTCTAACCACTACGGTGAGCTGTATCTAAACAGTGCAACATTAATTCGCCTTATTCGTAGTACAAGTTATTTAATAGTACGGCGTGCGAACTGCCCGTTCAAAATGTATTTGGAAAAATCGAGTGAAATAGCACTGGACAAAGTGAAATGTCACGAAGAGTAAGTGCGCAAACATGCAGCTCTAGCCTTGGAAATGTACAGTTGTAGTTTCTAGTTGGAGACAACGTCATTCTTTAGCGCAGAAGCTATACCCCTATTAGACAGAGTTTTTTTCAACAGATTAGGAGGAGCCATCGATTAAAGCAAAGTTCAAGAGAAAGTTTATCCCGAAGTACAGAGATAGTGACTGCACTATACAGAGTAGTCACACTGTAAATGATCTTTCGCTTACTGTAGTCTCGTGCAGTTTTATAAAGCGGGCCTACTATTAGCGTATGATAGCATGGGTAACCGTGCTATTCTAGATTAATAGCACGAACAACGCGAGCGCTACTGATTCTTAATAGAACAGATTACCCGTGCTTTTTTTTAATCATTTGCAGTGTAGCTACACTAGATAGTGCACTTACTATCTGTATATTTGAGGTTTAACTTTCTCAGACACTTCCGACGGCTCCCTTTCTAATCTGTTGAAAAAAATACGTTGCTTGTGCTATTAATATCGAATCGCACGCACTTTATAAAGAATAGATGTAACGTAGCAAGCTTTACTCATGCCGATATGAGAGCGAAATTTGTATCCAAGGAGCTGAATGTTTATTAGGTCACTTGGACTCAGACTAGGCCAGAAACAGCAGATAATTCAAGCTCAGGTTCAGCACGATTGAACAGATGACTATGTATAGTCCAGAAGTTATATGTGGGGTGTGGCTAAAATATTTACTTCCGGTCACTCTAAAGGGGGGTTCGACCGAACCCCTCGAACCCCCCCCCCCCTGGCTACGGGTATGGTAACCAAGAAGACCAACCACCGCCACTGATCTAATAGGAAAAAAAGTCCAGGAAGTTTGTAGACTTAACTGCATCCCGTAACATAACCAGGTCAGAGACTAATTATGCAAACCAACCTTTTACCTGACCGCTATGCTGGGAATGGGTGTGGAACTTCGACCGTATAAATTTTGTTTCATTCATTTTACCTTGAACAGCTTATGGCGTGGTTAGTTCCATTGCGAGAAACTGACCATTATGTAGTTTTTAAAATTAATTTTTGGTTTATGCTACGTTTAAGTAACTCGGCATTTTTAGTCCCGGTGTCACGGAAATATGGGGACCCCCCCAAAAACGGGGACCCCCGTCCCCATATTTACGGGAAATATGGGGATCCCTTTGTAAATATAGGGACCCCTCGTGCCGCGCGGGTCCTTCCTTCTTTTCTCTGTGGCTAAATTTTGAAATGGCTCAAGAAGGAAGATTTTTGTTTAAAGACATATACAACTACATTGAGGAAGGTATATACCAGAGAATTATCAAAAACAAGACAAGCTTGCTCTACGAAAGAGAGCAAAGTATTTCCAAATTGTTGAAGGGTCTTTGCATTATGTTGGTGGTAAAGGTTAGAATGATGTACTTTATGCTAAGCTATAAATCATTAAAATTTGATTTTTAAGGTGGCTCTCTTAGACTAGTTGTTGATGATGTGGATAAGCCCAAGAGAATTCTAGCTTCAGTTCATGACAGCAGTCATCTGGGGGTTCATAGAACTAATCATATGGTGTCGGCTAAATATTATTGGCCAGGTTTGTTTCAAGATGTTGCTGAATATGTAAGTTTAAGAGCAAGTTATTTTCTTATTCACACCTAACTTTCATTAACAGGTTCAATCATGTATAAAATGCCAACAACACAACAAGAAGTTGGTGAAACAAACAGGTTGCCTGCACCCAATTCCAGTGAAGTCAAAATTGTGGTGTCAAGTAGGAATGGATTTAATAGGGCCATTGCCCATAACTTCTCGAGGCAACAAATATATAGCAACATTAACTGATTATTTTTCAAAGTGGCCAGAAGCAGCTGCTCTACCTAATAAATCTGCAGAACAGGTTGCTTACTTTGTATACAGTGTGAGTCACAATATTAATTTTTTCACTATATAATTTATGAAGTATAATGAAGCGAGTGGGGAATCGGAGGCCGAAAATGACCCACTCGCTGGGCACCTTGCCTAATACTTGCTCTTTAAGTTACTCTTTAAGTTAAATTGTTATGTGATTATAAGTTATCCCTCTTCAATATACCTGGTTCATATCCCTATTTCAGGTTCTTCCTCCCTGATATTAATTATTGTACTTGTTTTTTATTTACCTCTTTGTTCCTTACCTTTTTAATAGAATCATAATGGGCAATTCCTTCAACTATACACAGTCTATCAACACCTTATTCTGCTCATAGAACAGGTGGTTCCCTCAACTATACACAGTCTATCAACACCTATCAATTATAATTTTCACACTTTGGACTCTTTCATCTATATTTCCTGTACCGTAATGTGTGTATATATTTACTACCTCCTCTACTGTCATTCACATCACTTGCACTGGAAGGCCCACAAGGCCAGAATTTATGCTATTGAAATTGATATATCTCTGATAAAGTCTATACACATGCAGGTCTTCTGCCTTGCATAGCTTGGCAATCTTTAAACAAGAAAATTTCAAATATTATATGGCCATTACTGAAACAGACTTTGATAAGTTGTTTTTGTGTTTTATATCGGACTATTTATTTGAAAGGAAATGAATCAAGGAAAGTCAGAAGTGCTACATTAATGCAGCTTGCATGAGAAACACCGCCCCAGATAACATGCTATATATCTAATTGCATCAAGAGTGAATGTGAAACGTTTATTAAGCATTGTGTAGTCAAGGCAATTTGTAAATTCTATTATTTATGATCTTAACTAATTATTTTGGTACATAATAGTGCATTTGTAGATTTGGCTGTCCTGAAGTCGTAATCATCTGCTCTCTATAATTATGACAAATACTAATCATCGTGTTACAAGTGCATACCACCCACAAGTAAGCTATAATAGTTTATGAAAATTACATTAGTGTGCTTGAATGTTGTAGACCAATGGACTCACTGAAAGATTCAACCAAACACTTACAAGATCTTTGGCTAAACTCATTAATGAAGACCAAAATGATTGGGATCTGAAAATAAACACAGTTCTTATGGGATATCGAGCATCTTTTCAAAGTTCTACTGGATATTCACCGTATTATTTATTATTTCAAAAAGAAATGAGGCTTCCAATTGATTCTGAGATTTCCCCTCCCATTCATACATCAGGAAAAAATTGTGATGAATTGGTCAATGAGTTACTATTATATCGTGAATCTGTTTTTAAAAAAGCAACAGAAAAAATCAAAGATTTCCAAATTCAACAGAAGGAGACATATGACTGGAAGCATGTTACTGAAGAGCTTTCAGTAGGTACTAGTGTTTTACTTGAAAATTCAGCCCAAAAGGGAAGAAAAGGTGGAAAATTACAAGAAATATTTCGTGGCAACTATACTATATCAGAAAATTTAGGAAAAGGATTATACAGATTAAAAAATGATGATGGAAAATTCTTAAAAATAAGATCAATATTAAGAGACTGAAAGTCTGCCGAAAGCGTGGGGAAATCGATTGTTCTAGAAATGAAACAGACACAAAGAAAGCTAAGGTAATTGTACAACTATACCTCGAAAATTGTTTTTACAACCTTGTTTACTGCATTTGCGCTGATATGTAGTGCTAATACATTTTTTAATTTACATACTATAGTTCGATAATATCCAACAACTCTCTCAGCATGAACAGGATGATGTAGAAAATGATGCTTGTCAGGATGGAAGTTCAATAAATTCTATACAGGACACAGAGCTAACTAAGCAGAGTCAGTTAGAAAAAGCTGTTACTGAAATAAAGAATTATGACTCAGATCACTTTATCTCCATAATATCCTCCTTGAATCTTTCATTGGATGAATTTGTGAATGGAAAGGTTAGCAAAGAAAAATGTCATGGCAAATTCAGTTTTCCTCATAGTATTTAAAATGTAATAGGTGAATGGCTGCATAAGCTTGATGGAGTTTTCTAAACTTGGATGTGGTAAAAGAAGTGAGTGAGAACCATTTAATTTAAAAGTAATTAATTGAACTTTCTGATATAATAATAATAGAGAAGATGCAGAATCTGACGAATAATATCAGTTGTATATCTTGTGCACAATTTAGTGACATCTTAGAGTTTTTGTACTCTAAATACATTCATAAGGATCATACACATGAGGTATGCATAATATTATTATGATGAAAATTTTACAATAGTTTACATATTGAATAATTTAATTTCAGCTTGTCTCCTATGTTCTGGATGTTATGCTACCTAACGTTTTGCTTCTTGTTATCTGTAGCTCATTTGATCTCACTCAAGAACAGGTAACTACAAGATAACATACGACATGAACTAAAGAAAATAGAGTGAGACCTGTAGCCAGACCATTAGAAATGAGGTGCATGGCCATGTGTCCAACTTAGCTTTGTAAATTATAAATCTTTTTTTTTTATGTCCTTGGATATTGATTATGAGTAATAATGCAGCCATTCATCTCAGATTGGGGTGAGATGTTGGATGGTCATAAAAATTGGTAAAAATAGATGAGTATTGTTTTAAAGCATGTGACCTTAGTCAATACATAGTAAACTTATTCAGCAAATAAACCTAGTTGACAAAATAGCTTGAACAATTCAAGCTTTATAATCCACTTGTTTGTTGTATCAAATATTTTTAAGTGCAATGTTAGGCTTTAGTTATATTATTCCACCTAATCATCATTTATATTTGTATTTCATGTTTATTGTTTGTATGCTATTCTTTGTATTGACAGGCCCAGACTGTCATGTTTATGCCACCAATAAAAGAAACTGAACAAAATGATACTTCTACTAGAAAAGGTAATGCATATATTATTTCTATACACATTACATATACATATATCTATATGAATATACTATGCAAATATTTACGTATGTATGTATATATATGTGTATATGTAAATACATATGCTTGCATACATGCAAATGTTTACGTATGTATGTATGTATGTATGTATGTATGTATGTATGTTTATATATATGTATATGTAAATACATATGCATGCATACATGCATGTATATACCTATTATTGGGAATAAAAAAAAAAGTCACATCATCTGATTTAAACATTAAAACTCATGCCCGCAGCACTGATGCCAATATTTCTGACTGAATTTTGATAATTTATAATATTTTAAAGTGTACTATATATATGGATGATGTGTGTATAGACGTATACATGAATGAATCATAACTATATGATAAATAGATTCTTTGAATTGGATTATGTATGAAAATCTCAAGAAAAAGCATCAAACTGGTACGGTAATTTCATAATAAAAAATGTAAAATAACATTCCCTTATTTGCTGCAGCCCTAACCATTAACTTAACATCTACTTCTCCAGAAAAGTATGGCGAACAACAACTATATTGGAGAAAAGAATATGGCTTATTCACATCTGATCTCTAAGCTCTACTGAGAGGTGATTGGTTGTCGGATGCTTTAATCAATTGTGCTTAAGTGTTGCTCCAGCAATCCTACCCAACAGTTTGTGGATTACAAATGACAACTCTTGGACTCACAGATTCTTTTAAGTCGGAAAGGGGGAAATTTGTGCAAATCTTGCACACTAGGCAAAGCCATTGGATTACTATCTCAAATATTGGATGCCAAGAGAACCATGTCAATGTTTTTGACAGTATGCCTTACTCTGCAACGGACACCAAAACTGTAAATGAAATATATGCAATTCTGTGTTCACCTGCAAGACAGATTATTCTCAACTTTCCCAATATTCAGAAGCAGAAAGGTAGCAATGACTCTGGCTTATTTTCGATTGCTTATGCAACTACTTTGTGCAAAGGTTTATCTCCATCAAAAGTGAACTATGACCAGTCAAAGCTACGCAAGCACCTTTACGACTGCATCCAGAACAATAACCTATCACTTTTTCCCAGCTCTCGTTCACAACGAAAAGCAAAGCAGACTTCACCAGAAATTATTCCTATATACTGTACGTGCAGAAAACCAGAAAGTGGGAAGATGGCTCAGTGCGACAATTGCCTGGAATGGTATCACGACAGTTGTATCAAAATTCCCGATCGCGTTGAAGAAATTAACTGGATCTGTTCTTTCTGTTCATAAACATACAAATACTACGACAACAACAACGAATAATGCATCATATCACTGCCGTTTTCTATAATTACGTTGATTTGTCAGTTTGTGCTGAATAAAGTAAAACACATTACTATCTATTAATACCTTTTTCACATTATGCAGATACAATATAACTTTGTTCTTAATCTATACATAGGTCGCTGAATGTGGAGTCTCAGAGAGCCCTAGTCCCCCTTACCAAACAGGCTGTGTGGGCACAGCACCAAAATTTTGGACTTATATAGCTAATCCTTTGAGTGTTGAAATCAAATAACATTTTGTCATCTAATAGTTTGTTACAAATGATAGACCCCCTTCTAACTTTACTACTGTCTATCTATATACAGTATTATGCACAGGGTAAATTGCGCTGATAGGTTTAGCAAAGAGTGACAATGAAAAGCAAAGCAAACTTTATTAGAGATTGTTTCAACCAACTAAATCCATACATTAAAATGTTTTACAGATTAGTTAGATATGAAAAACAACATCAAGAAATCTAAATTTTTTTCATTGTTTGTATCAACAATGCAGCTGTCCTTATTAAACTATAGGGCTAATCAGATTGAGTTAACCATTGCCAGCCAGCAAAAAAAATAGTAGGGGTTAGTTAGTAAAGTTATTTCACTCTCGCATATAGGGGTCCCTATATTTACAAAGGGGTCCCCATATTTCCAGGAACTAAATTTTTTTCATTGCTTGTATCAACAATGCAGCAAACATCTACATTATATTTCTAGCTCTAATTATGTTTTATTTACTAAAGTGAATTAGATTTATGTTAGTACAATAACTGACAAAATACACACTTTCTATTAAAGATCAAGCAGCCTATTAATGAATGAAATATTGACACAGGATTTCATTAAAAGTTATATTTATTTTTAGCTGTCCTTATTAAACTATAGGGCTAATCAGATTGAGTTAACCGTTGCCAGCCAGCAAAAAAAATAGTAGGGGTTAGTTAGTAAAGTTATTTCACTCTCGCATATAGGGGTCCCTATATTTACAAAGGGGTCCCCATATTTCCAGGAACTATGGGGACGGGGGTCCCCATATTTCCGCCAACTATGGGGACGGGGGTCCCCGATTTGTGGGGTCCCCATATTTCCGTGATATGTTAGTACAATAACTGACAAAATACACACTTTCTATTAAAGATCAAGCAGCCTATTAATGAATGAAATATTGACACAGGATTTCATTAAAAGTTATAAAAGTTATATTTATTTTTAGCTGTCCTTATTAAACTATAGGGCTAATCAGATTGAGTTAACCGTTGCCAGCCAGCAAAAAAAATAGTAGGGGTTAGTTAGTAAAGTTATTTCACTCTCGCATATAGGGGTCCCTATATTTACAAAGGGGTCCCCATATTTCCAGGAACTATGGGGACGGGGGTCCCCATATTTCCGCCAACTATGGGGACGGGGGTCCCCGATTTGTGGGGTCCCCATATTTCCGTGACACCGGTCTGCCTCTCGACTCTATACTGAAGAAAAATAGTATATTTTTCTAGCTTATTGATACAGTTTTGAAACCATCAATTTCATAAGAATTTTTCCAACATCAAATTTATTACTACAAGAAGCAAGTTCTGAACACTTATTATCTACTCTGCAGCATTTTCATTCCAGCCAGCAAAACAATATTCACAACTGAAACAGCTTGGAGGTAAGTTCAGCGAAACAACAGCATAATCAAGTCAACCAACCAACCACAATTAAGGCACCAAATTTTAATAACATTTTTAATGAACGAAATACGTACAGTGAAAGTTTCAGATCACCTCAGCATAGAGGTTGAGTAAAGGGTCTGATCTGTGAGACCAGTCAGAGACAATCTAATTCAAAAGGGTAAATCATTAAATTTCCTAAGATGATTAGGTAAAGATTGATAAAAAGATTTACATTTAGTGGAGTATGGGAAGGAACCGACCAAGTGAACACAATGTGAAGGTCCAAGTAAAAAAAGACATGTACATCCAAGCATATTTGCTCACCAATAATAATAATAAATGACAACATCAACAACAATAATAACAACAACTGCTATTCTTCAGCACCTAGCTTACTATACTAAACATCAGAGTTGAAGAATCAGGGAGTTGTACTTCAGTATACATATTGAGGCTAAGAAGACTTAATTATGAGAGGAATTAGTAACTTAACACTGGTGGACATTACTGATGAATAAAGTGATAAAAGCATAAACCACAGTCTCCAATCTCTATGCCAAGCCTTAGCTGGAAACTCCAACTAAGTAATTACTGTTCTGTACTCACATAACTAAATTACCATGTGACAAGAGTCCACGTCCTATACATACTTCACTCTATGTAACTGATGCATATCATGCCCTGTGCAAGTATACCTTAAACTAATAACATGTCCTTCACCAGTATTCACAATGGCAATAATGGCATTTAATGAGACCAACAACCTATCCCTAGGTTATACAAATACACATTCCCCTCCACCCCGAACAGCAGCCACCGGAAAGTCATTATTAGTCACATATATAACTTATACACTGGACTTCATTATAAATTGTTTTTATCTCAAATAAAACTGATATAAATGGGTCAATATACCTCCACGAATAGACTTCTTATATATGAGGGGGAGGGGCACAATGTTTAAGCCATTTACCGGCACAAGAGTTTATAAGCGTCCAAGGATGATGTAATGTGGGAAACAATTTTTCCTCCAAAACAAGATTCGTTAAAGCTAAGCTACGGCATCTAGAACATGACTAATGTATTCTTCTATTATATATAATTTTAAGCAATTTTGGCAATAACAATAACATTTGTAGGTGTTTATTTTGTTGTTTTTTAAACTGACTCTCATCAATGAGTGATAGCCTGAGTGAGCAGCCTTTGCTCTGACTTACTTGGACCTTCTTCTGTTCCTTCAGTGTAGAATGATGCCTTCTCTCCTATAAGCTCAGAATATTCAGATGATAAAGATACTGAATATGTTGGAAGCAGGAAGGTAAACAAGAGGATATAGGAAGTGAAAAGTATCATTAAGGTGAGGGAGGAGTGTAAGAGTGAAGCAGGACAGGAATTTATAGCAATTAAAGTATCGGACTTATACAGTTACACTCCCCTCCCCCCAGGTGTCGTTGGACAACAGCATAACTGGTGAAGATGAATGTCTATTATAATAGTAAAAATAATATCTCATCATGTTCAAAGCAATTGCTAATATGGCATTGGAATGCATACTGGTCATGTTGGTTTAACAGCAATGGTATGGTCACCATAACAACTTTGTTGTTTGTTCCTAGGAACCATTTTTGACCACAAATGTTTAACAATACATGTACTCACACATTATATATGGTTGCTAGGTACTTTTTCGAACTCCTGCATCTATATAAATTTTTTAGAAAATTGGAAATCTCTGCCTGGGGCCTTTAGTAGTTCACTCCAGCTGAACAGTAGCCGGTTATCTACCACAAAGTCACGCCCTGCTCTGTAACAAATTAGTGCCAGTGAAATGCAGCTGTGCCTCACTCACCAACTACGCGCGCGTACTGATAGCGTACTGATAGCGTACTGATAGAGCGGGGCGGAGTCAACTTACAATAAAAAATTCTCGCGCTCTAAAGTAATGGATCCAGAATCCTATCTTGCGTACTGCTCAGGAATGGACTAACTGCTATGGTTCAAATTTTGCCAGGGTTTAGGGCCACAGGGGGTCGACCCTATAACGTTGAGATGTTTTTAATGTACCGAATTTCACGGAAATAATCGACAATAGTTCACTGGTAAGGTGAGTAAATAGAAAAGTAAAGTGAAATTCAACAAACTCAACGTTATGGCATCCACACACGGGTAAGAAAATGATATACAAAAAATCAGCTCCTAAACTACGGCGGTAGCAGTGCAGTACTGCCAAGAAGTCCAAAATGGTGATGGGTATTTCTTGAGATGCGATCAACTTCCAGTCTTGATTCTCTGTAGGTGCTTTCTCCTAGCAGTACTTGCTGGTCTGCATAAATAAAATAATTGGGGGGGGG
>WLWD01001578.1_pt1 | contig 137942 bp, 116 predicted proteins | sample 6712731 | NCBI WGS metagenome assembly WLWD01 (sample SAMN12718690, study PRJNA576275) | sponge metagenome | isolation source: marine sponge | host: Mycale hentscheli | place: New Zealand: South Island, Marlborough, Capsize Point | collected 2014-11-01
ACGCTGCTGTTCGAGCGCGGCCGCTACGCGCCGTTGCCCTGGACGTACCGCGATTACCAGCGCGAGGATGTGCAGGGATTTTTGCTGGCTATTCGCCGACGACTATTGCAGCACAGGCGCAATAACTCTTTTTCCTGAAGCTGCTGCTTTTGTTTGCCCGTCAAGATACCCATGAATAACGAGCGACAACAAAAAAGGCGCCTCCGCCAAGGAAGCGCCTGTAATATGGTGCTGTAGGGGGGCGTTTAGCCCCGCTCGTCCAACGGCACCACAGGTCGGTACTCCGGCCCCGTATAGATATGCCCGGGCCGGATGAGGCGGTTATTGTCTAGCTGCTCAATCACGTGCGCGGCCCAACCGGCGACCCGGCTGGAGACAAAGAGCGGCGTGTAGAGCGGAATGGGAATTCCCAGCATATAGTAGAGGTAGGCGCAGGGGAAATCGAGATTAGGGAAAATGTTCTTTTCCTCCATCATGGTGTCTTCTACGACCTGCCCCACTTCGAGCCACTTGCCGCCCTCGGCGGTTTCGGCCACCTGCTGGGCTATTGCCTTTATAGGTGGTACGCGCGAATCGCCGTTTTTGTATTCGCGGTGGCCAAAGCCCATGATCTTTTCTTTTTTGGCCAGGGCGTCCAACACCCACTGACGGGCCCGGCTGGCATCTTTCACTTCCAGCAGCATTTCCATCGCCTTTTCGTTGGCTCCGCCGTGCAGCGGGCCGGCCAGCGCCCCGACGGCTCCAGAGACGGCGGCGTAGAGCTCGCCCAGGGTAGAGGCGATGACCCGGGCGGTGAAAGTGGAGGCGTTATAGCCGTGCTCGGAATAAAGGATGAGCGAGCCGTTGAGGGCCTGCGCCTCGTAGGGGGCCGGCTGTTTACCGCGCAGCATATAGAGGGTATTGGCGGCCTGGTCCAGGTCGGGATGCGGTGCCACTGGCTCCTGCCCCTGGGAAAGCCGGTAGCCGGTGGTGATAGCGGTGGGTATTTTGGCGACTAGCCGGGTGGCTTTGCGCAGGTTGGCCTGACGGTCGCCCTGGTGGGCTTCTTCGTCGTGCAAGGCCAGGGCGGAGACCGCGGTCTGCAGCAGGGCCATGGGATGGACCGTGGACGGCGCCTGACGCAATAGATCGATCACTGCCTCTGGTAGGTCGCGCTCGGCCCGCAGCAGGGCGTTGAAGGTCTCCAGTTGGGCGGGGGTGGGCAATTCGCCGTGGAGCAGCAGATAGGCTACTTCTTCATAGGCGACGGACTCGGTCAACTCAACGGCGTCGTAGCCGCGCAGGCTGAGTCGGTTGCGTTCGACATCGATGCGCGAGATAGTCGATTCACCGGCGATGACACCTTCCAGGCCGGGGCTGTAAGCCGCTTCATTGTTCATGCTGTATTCCTTGTATTACTTGGCAGGGGAATGGGGCTTTACTGAGTAAATATAGCCTAGTCGGCGCCCCGGCAAAGTCGGCGGCTATATCAATTTGCTGTACTGATATCCGAATGTTTAGCGGTGTCTCCCAGGGCAAACCGGCAAAATATCCCGCCAATTTGAAGTAAATCTGGTATTATTCGTCGGCGGGGAAACGGGCCGCCAACTCGGCGTCGGTCTCGGCGTAGCGGTCGTAGCCCAGCAGCTCGTACAATTCGGCCCGGGTTTGCATGCGGTCGAGCCAGTCGGCCTGGCTGCCGGTCTGGCGGATGGTTTGCAGGACCCCTTCGACCGCCTTCATCATTACCCGGAAGGTCGTCATCGGATAGATAACCATGGCGTAGCCCAATTGTTCGAATTGCTCCGCCGACAACAGCGGCGTTTTGCCAAATTCGGTCATATTGGCCAGTAGGGGGCCGTCTACTTGTTCGGCGTAGCGGGCGAATTCCTCGGGGGTTTCCAGGGCTTCGGGGAAGAGCGCGTCGGCCCCGGCCGCCAGATAGCGCTGGCCGCGTTCAATGCTTTGTTCAAAGCCTTCTACATGGCGGGCATCGACGCGGGCGATGAGCAAAAAATCGGGGTTTTGCCGGGCTTGGGCAGCGGCGGCCAATTTGCGCTCCATCTCGGCCACCGGAATCAGGCTCTTGCCTTCGAGGTGACCGCAGCGCTTGGGGGCCTGCTGGTCCTCGAGGTGGATACCGGCCAGGCCGGCTTCCTCAAAGGCCTGCACCGTGCGCATGACCTGCAGGGCTTCGCCAAAACCGGTATCGGCGTCGCAAATGGCGGGTATATTCACCGCCCGGGCGATATGGCCCGCCGCCCGCACGACCTCGTCCATGCCCAACAGGCCGATATCGGGATAGCCGGCCGTACCATTAATTAGACCGGCGCCGGAAATATAGATGGCCTCAAAGCCCAATTGCTGGGCCATAAGGGCCACCGGCGCGTTGAAGGCCCCGGGCATGGCGACCGTTTTCTCGCCGATAAGTCGACGCAGGGTGCGGGCCTTGTCGGCGCCGCTGTGCGGTCGGTCGATGAGCACGGATCCGCCTCCTTTACATGGGGATGGTGGCGGCTCGCTCGGGGCCCACCGAAACCAGCGAAGTGGGCACGCCGCTCAGGGCCGACAGGCGTTCGACATAGGCCCGGGCATTGGCCGGCAGATCGGCGAAACGGCGCACGTGAGTGGTGGGGCTGCACCAGCCCGCCAATTCCTCGTAGACCGGCTCGCATTGGGCCAGCACCAGGGGGTCGGCGGGGAATTCCTCGATCAACTCGCCCTGGCAGCGATACCCCACGCATACTTGCAGGGATTCGAGCGTATCGAGCACGTCCAGCCGGGTGAGGGCGATACTGGTGAGACCGTTGAGGCTGGCGGCACGGCGCAGGATAGGCCCGTCGAACCAGCCGCAGCGGCGGCGGCGACCTGTGGTGGCGCCGTATTCCTGGCCCAATTCGCGGATCCGTTCGCCGGTCTCATTCTCCAATTCGGTGGGGAAAGGGCCGTTGCCCACCCGCGTCGTATAGGCCTTAGTGACGCCAATGACTTCGTCGATCCGGGTCGGGCCAATGCCGGTGCCGGTGCAGGCGCCCCCGGCGGTGGTATTGGAGGAGGTGACAAAGGGGTAGGTGCCGTGGTCTACATCGAGCAGCGTCCCCTGGGCCCCTTCGAATAAGACCGTCTGGTCCTGGTCGAGGGCCTGATTGAGAAAGAGGGAGGTATCGCCGATATAATCGCCTAGGCGCTCGGCATAGCCCAGGTACTGGTCGAGGATTTGCTCTGGGTCGAGAGGGTCCTGGGCATAGATTTTGGTGAGGATCTCGTTTTTGGCTGCCGTTCCGGCGCGCACTTTGTCGCCCAGGGCGTCGGGACGCAAAAGATCCATTGCCCGCAGTCCGTGGAGGCGTTCGATTTTGTCGCGGTAGCAGGGACCAATGCCGCGCAAGGTGGTGCCTATGGCGCCGTCCCGCTGGCGTTCCTCCTGCGCCTTTTCCAGGGCGATATGGTAGGGCATCACCAAGTGGGCGCTCTGGCTGAGGAGCAGGCGCCCCGCCGTCGAAATGTCCCGTTCGGCGAGTTCGTCGATTTCATCCAGCAAAGCCTGAGGATCCAGCACCACGCCGTTGCCGATGGCGCATTTTTTGCCTTCCTGGAGAATCCCGGCCGGAATTACGTGGAAGACGAATTTGGCGTCGCCCACTTTGACGGTGTGTCCTGCGTTGGCCCCCCCCTGGAAGCGCACCACCACGTCCGCTTCCTGGGTCAGGTAGTCGACTACCTTGGCCTTACCTTCATCGCCCCACTGGGCGCCCAATACAATTTTTGCCGGCATCCGCCCGTCCTCCTCTACGGCAGGCTCACCTGTTTTACCCAGGCGATATAGTCCTGGGTTAGAATTTCTTCGATTAATTCGTCGGGCACCAGGCTGTCTACGTTGAGAATAGTCAGGGCCTGGCCCCCTTCCTGGCGGCGTCCGCAGGCCATCTGGGCGATATTGACCTGATGGCGGCCCATGGCCGTGCCGATATGGCCGATAACCCCGGGGACATCGTCGTTGATATAGAACAGCATAGTGCCTTCGGGGGCGGCGTCAAAGGTATACTCATCCAGGCGCACCAGGCGCATATCGTTCTTGCCGAATATGGTGCCCGAAAGGATCCGGCGCCCCTGGCTGGTCTGGTAGGCTACGCTGATAAGCGAAGCATAATCTTCGTGCTCGCTGCTCTTGAGCTCGTCGACCTGGATGCCGCGTTCCTGGGCAAAGACCGGCGCGTTGACCACATTGACCGGGCCGTCGGACGAAATGGTCCCCATAATGCCCTTGAGCACGGCCGAGGTCAACGGTGCGGTGGGCTGGGCGCTGACATCGCCGTGGTATTCAATGGTAATGCGCTGCAGTTGGCCGCTGCCCAATTGGGCCTGCAATTGCCCCAGGCGCTCGGCCAGATCGAGGTAGGGACGCAGCTTTTGGTAGACTTCCTGTTCCACCGAAGGCACATTGACGGCGTTGCGGATGACCCGGCCGGCCAGCACGTCGCCCACCTGGCGGGCCACCTGCAGGGCGACATTGGCCTGGGCCTCGCGCGTAGAGGCGGCCAGATGCGGGGTGCAGATCACCTGTTGGTGGGCGGTCAGGGCGCCAAACTGGGGCGGTTCCTCCTCGAATACATCGAGCGCGGCCCCGGCAACTTTGCCCGATTCCAGGGCCTGCAGCAGGGCGGCTTCATCGACCAGGCCGCCGCGGGCGCAGTTGACCAGATAGACCCCGTCCTTGCAGCGGGCCAATTGCTCGGTGCCCAGCAAATAGCGGGTCTGGGCTGTGAGCGGCAGGTGCACGGTGATGAAATCGGCCTTGGCCAAAATTTCGTCCAGTTCGCACAACTGGGCGCCGTATTCCAGGGCGACTTCCTCGGACAGGTAGGGATCGTAGGTCAACACCTTCATGCGGAAGGCCGCCGCCCGCAGTGCCACCTCGCGGCCCACTTTGCCCAGCCCCAGGACCCCGAGGGTCTTGCCGGCCATTTCCGTGCCGGTAAAGCGGCTTTTATCCCATTCCCCGGCCCGGATAGAGGCGGTGGCCTGGGGTATATTGCGGGCCAGGGCCATCAGCATGGAAAAGCTGTGTTCGGCGGTGGAGAGGGAATTGCCCCCGGGTGTATTCATGACGATAATGCCGTGGCGGGTGGCCGCCTGGGCATCGATATTATCGACCCCGATACCGGCCCGCCCCACCACCTGCAGGCGGTGGCCGGCGCTGAGGATTTCCTCGGTTACTTGGGTGTTGCTGCGCACTATCAGGGCGTCGTACTCGCCAATGACGGCTTTGAGGCCCGCCGGGTCTAGATCGGTGCGCATATCGACTTCGACGCCGGGGTTTTGCTGCAGGACCTCGGCGCAGCGGGGATCCATTTTATCGCTGATAAGAACTTTTAATTGCATCTTTTTAGGCTGTCGTTTATTGGGGCGAAATGGGTTGGCAGCCGGTTTCGGCGCTTATCCAACTGAGGATATCTTCTCGGCCTTCACCGCTTACGGCCGAAAACGGGACATAGGAAATATTCTCTAATTGCCCTTCGGCCTCGAGGCGGCGGAAGCGCTGGTTGCGCTGGTTGCGCGACAGTTTGTCGACCTTGGTGAAGACCAGTAAAAAGGGCCGTTGGTCCTGGCGCAACCAGTCTATCATCGACAGGTCCAGGGCGGTGGGCCCGTTGCGGATGTCTACCAACTGCACCACGGCGCGCAGGGTCGGTCTGTTGCCCAGATAGGTGTCGGTCAGCCGGCCCAGGGTCCGACGCAATTCGACGCCGCCGCTGACATAGCCGTAGCCCGGCAGATCGACCAGATAAAAGGCGTCGTTTATGCGGTAGTAATTGAGCTGCTGGGTCTTGCCCGGGGTGGAACTGGTGCGGGCCAGTCGGCGCCGCCGCGAGAGGCGGTTGAGCAGCGATGACTTGCCGACATTGGAGCGGCCGGAAAAAGCGACTTCGGGCAGGCCATCCCCGGGCAGATCGTTGCGGCCCACCGCTCCAACGACGAATTCGGCGGCGATAATTTTCATGGCACGGCCGGTTCAAGCGCGCTTGCGTATAATATCGTCGCCGTCGGCACTGGCCATCCCCTGTTCTATCATGTCCGCGGTGACCACCAGTTCGTGGACGCCCTCCTGCGAGGGCAGGTCGTACATGGCATCCATCAGGGACTGGTCCAGTACCGAGCGCAACCCCCGCGCCCCGGTGCCTTTGTCGATGGTCAATTCGACCACTTTGTGCAGGGCTTCGTCGAGAAAGCGGACTTCGATATCGTCCAATTCGAACAGGCGCTGGACCTGTTTAATAATGGCGTTTTTGGGCTCGGTGAGGATCTTGAATAGGTCATCGGCGCCGAGGGCGTCCATGGTGGTGAGAACGGGTACACGGCCGATGAATTCGGGGATCAGGCCGTAGCTCAAAAGATCCTCGGGCTGCACTTCGGCCAGGACGTTGAGCTGGTCCTGTTCGGCGACCGGATCGACCGTCTCCCCAAAACCCATGGTGCGTCGCCCCACCCGTTGACTGATCTGCTTGTCGAGTCCTTCGAAGGCGCCGCCGCAGATGAACAGGATATTGCGGGTATTCATCTGGATCATGGGCTGCTCGGGGTGCTTGCGGCCGCCTTTGGGCGGGATATTGGCCGTGGTCCCTTCGATAATTTTTAGCAGGGCCTGCTGCACACCTTCGCCCGAGACGTCGCGACTGACGGCCGGGGTGGCGTTTTTGCGGGCGATCTTGTCGACTTCGTCGAGGTAGAGGATGCCCTTTTCGGCCCGCGAGACATCGTAGTCGGCCGCCTGCAAGAGACCCACGAGGATATTCTCGACGTCTTCGCCGACGTAGCCGGCCTCGGTGAGGATGGTGGCATCGGCAATGGAGAAGGGCACCTGCAGTATTTTGGCCAGGGTCTGGGCCAAGAGCGTCTTGCCCGTGCCGGTGGGACCGATCAGCAGGATATTGCTTTTCTCTAATTCAACCTCTTCGAGCGAAACATTGGAGCGGATCCGCTTGTAGTGGTTGTATACGGCCACCGACAGGATTTGTTTGGCGCGTTGCTGGCCAATGACGTATTCATCGAGGAAATGCTTAATTTCCGTGGGTTTGAGAATGGTTTCGGTCTCCCACGGCAGGGTCGGTTCTTTTTCCTCGGCCAGTACCTCGTTGCACAATTTGACGCAGTCGCTACAAATATGCACGGAAGGTCCGGGACCCATGATAATCTGATCCACCGTACTTTTGCGGCGTCCGCAAAAGGAGCAAGGCGGGTCGTTTTTGGGTGGCCGTCTTCTCAAGGTCTCATTCCCCCGTAGAAAGGTTACTGACCAATGGATTTAGGATGTGGCGGTGGCCGGCTCGCGGCTGGGCGCGATGATCTCGTCGATCAGGCCGTATTCTACGGCTTCCTGGGGCCCCAGGAAAAAGTCGCGCTCAGTATCTTCTTTGATGCGTTCGAGCGGTTGATCGGTGCAATCGACGAGGATATCGTTGAGCTGGCCGCGAATTTTGAGGATTTCCCGCGCGTGGATATCGATATCGGTGGCCTGACCACCAATGCCGCCCATGGGCTGGTGCAGCAGCAGGCGGGCATTGGGCAGGGAACGGCGTTTGCCCTTGGTCCCGCCGGCCAACAGAACGGCCCCCATGCTGGCGGCCTGACCGATGCAGATGGTGGCCACATCGGGCTGCAGATACTGCATGGTATCGTAAATGGCCAGCCCGGCGGCGACAGAACCGCCGGGGGAATTGATGTGCAGGACGATATCCTTGGTGGGATCTTCGGAGGCCAAAAACAGCATTTGGGCGATCACCAGATTGGCTATTGGGTCGCTGATGGGCGTGCCCAGGAAGACGATGCGTTCGCGCAATAGGCGCGAGTAGATATCGTAGGCCCGCTCGCCCCGTCCCGTCTGCTCAATCACATTGGGTACCAAAGACATAATTACATCCTCCAGCCGACGTGCGGCGCGCTAGGGTTGTGTCCCGCCTTGTGCTTCAAACAGTCTGCTCTTCGATTTTGGCCTGTTCGATCAAAAAGTCAAAGAGTTTGTTTTCCTCTAACTCTCGGCGCAGGGAATCGACCTGTTCGGAACGTTTGAGCTCCTCGACCTGTTGACCCATTTCACCGGCTCGCTGTTGCAGGAATTGGTCGAATTCCTCGTCCTCGACGCCGATCTCGAGTTGTTTTTTCAATGCCTCGACGATCAGAAAGCCCCGCAAACGCCGAATGGCCGCAGTGCGTTCGGAATTCTCTTCCTCGGAGTTCTGTTCCTGGTCGGAGTTCTGTTCCTGGTCGGAGCTCTGCTCTTGGTCGTGATCGTGGTCGTGATCGTGGTCGTGATCGTGGTCGTGGTCGTGATCATGATCGTGGTCGTGATCATGGTCATGGTCGTGATCGTGGCCTTGGTCTTGGCCCATTTCCCGGCGCGTGGATTCGACATAGTTGTCGATCATGGCCTTGGGCAGTTCAAATTGATTTTTCTTGATCAATTCGTCGATGGCATCATTGCGCAATTTCTGCCGACCCATATACTCCCAGCGGCTCTCTATTTGGGCGCTGATATTTTTGCGCAAATCATCCAGGCTTTGAAATTCCTCTCCCAGGTCCTTGGCGAATTCGTCGTCGAGCTCGGGCAGAGTGCGCGCCTTGATTTCCTTGGCCACCACTTCGAACCGCTCTTCTTTGCCGGCCAATTCCTCGTTGCCCAGATCGTCGCGGTAGGAGAAGGTCACGCGCCGGGTCTCCCCGGGGCCAATACCGATAAGGCCCTCCTCAAATTCAGGGCTTGGCGCGCCTTCTTCGCCGATGAGAAAGGAGCGATCTTCGAAGCGCTCGCCAATGATCAGCACGCCGCTCTCGTCAAAGCGCTGCAGATCGGCGACCAGTACGTCGCCCTTTTCCAGGGGGCGTTCCACCGGTTCTTCGGTGGCCTGGCGGGTCTGCAATTCTTTGAGCTGGCCCTCGACCTCTTCGTCGGTCACCGGGTGGACCATTTTGGTGAGGGGGAGCCCCTCGTAGGTCTCGACCTCAATTTCGGGCCAAATGCTGATGCTGGCGGTAAATTTCAGGTCCTGCCCCGGTTCGTAGTCTAATTTGTCTATGGTGGGCGGGGCCGACGGGTTCAATTCGGCCTGACGCGCGGCTTCGTCGACTAGGCCCGGCAGCATGTCGCCGACCACTTCCTGGCGGATCGATTCGCCAAACCGGCCGATGACGACTTTAAGGGGGATCTTGCCCTTGCGAAAACCGGGGATTTCCAGGCTCTTCTGATATTTGCGGCACGCCCGGGTAAATTCAGTCTCAATGCGTTGGGCCGGAACTTCGACTTCCAGTTCGCGCTCCCACTCGCCCTTTTCTACAATATTCGTCTTCACTATTACCGACCTCTTGCCTGCATGGGGAAATTCCGCGGGTTCACAGGGCTGACCAAAACGCTGCCCACGGATGCTGGAATGCGTGCGGGAGGGGGGACTCGAACCCCCAAGCCTTTTCAGACACTAGATCCTAAATCTAGCGCGTCTACCAATTCCGCCACTCCCGCTGATTGAGCCCCTTGTGGGGCGATCAAGAACAGGCGGGGATTTTCATTGGGCGTTTAAAACGCCCGAACCATATAGTATACGTTCTGGCCTATTTAGGGTCAAGGAATCTCCTCTTACCGGAGACGCCCTGGGCATCTTCTGGAAAAAGGCGTTCAGCGCTTTGCCAGGGGGGCCTGGGCGCCGGCTACAGCGCGGTGAAATTGGAGCGCCTTGAGCCCCCCCCGAGTGCCCCCGTGGTATTCGACGAATCCCTGCAACAGGGAGCCAATCTCCTGATGCGTCGGCGGGGCCGGCGGCAATTTCTCCTTGGTGTAGGGTCGCAGGGCCTGGAGTCCGGCGAGAAATTGCAGACTGGCTCCGGCTACCCGTCGCCCCCCAGTTGTGCCGCAGAGAGGGCAGAGGCCGCCGCCGCGGACCTGGTCGAAATACAGCCAGGGCCCTTCCAGCCTTTTGCGGCAGGAGACGCACTGGCGCAATTCGGGGCGAAAGCCCAGGGCCTCGGCGGCGCGCAGCTGATAGTACCAGAACAGGGGTTCGAGTTGTTCCAGACCGACTTCGGCCAGCCCTTTGAGAACGCCGGCCAGACAGGCGTAGAGTCGTTGGTTGGCCTCTTCCTCAATGGTGATGCGGTCGACCAGCTCACAGGCGGCCTGGGCCAGGGACCAGCGTTCGAGGTGGGCGGTCAGTTCGGGGGAAACGGCCACTAGTTGGCATTCGCTCAAAGTCTGCAGGGTGCGCTCGGTACGGATATAGCAGACTCCCTGGATTTCGCTGGCCACTTCCAGGGCGCCGCCGAATTTGCTTTTGGGTTTGCGGGCGCCGCGGGCCGAGACCCGTACTTTGCCGTAGTCCTCGGTGTACAGGGAGACCAGCTTGCTGGTCTCGCCCAGACGCCAGGTGCGCAATACGATGGCTCGGGTTTTGACAATAAAGCGCGCCATAGGTTTACCGTTTTGTGCGTGGGTGGCGGGGCTGCTTATCAGGGGGCCGACTGCGGGCGGACGCGGTAAACGCGTTCCCCTTTTTTTACCATACCGTATTCCTCGCGCGCCACTTTCTCGACGTAATCCAGGTCGTGCTCCAGGCGCCAGAGGATTTGCCGCAAACTATCGTTCTGGCTTTCCAAGCGGGCTATATCTGCGGTCAGTGCAGCCAACTCGCGGTGCTTTTGGCTGGTCCGGTACAGGCCCTGTTCGCCGCCCAACAGCAAATAGACGAAAAGGCCCAGGGCGAAGATCCACAGAAATACTTTCCAACGCCGTGGCCGGACGGCCATAAAAGACCTTTTAGTGGTTGATCTGGCAGGCATAGGATCCTCGGCTGCGGCTAGCTTTCAGGGTCTGTCCGTCGGCGTCTCGGCCCACAGGACCATATCATCTCGATGGACCACCGCCGGCGCCGGGCGGTCCAGTTCGCGCTCTATCTGTGCCGATGTCTTACCGGCGATACGCTTGAGTTCCGCTGAGGTGTAGCGGCTTAGCCCCCGGCCGATCTCCTCGCCCAGGGCATCTTCTAGGCGCACCATATCGCCGTGGTCGAAACGGCCACGGCTGGCCACGACGCCGGCGGGCAGTAGACTTTTGCCCTGATCGACGATGGCTTGCCGGGCGCCTTGGTCTATCACCAGGTCGCCCTTGCAGGGCGAGGCGAAGGCGATCCAGCGTTTGCGGCTTTTGAGGCGCTTGTTGGAGGGCACGAACAGGGTGCCGACCTCGGCGCCGGCGACGATATCGACCAGGCGGTGGCGTTGGGCGTGGGCGATAACAGTCATTTCGCCGCAGGCCATGAGCAGTTGGGCGGCCTGGATCTTGGTCCTCATGCCGCCGCGGCCCAGACCGCTGTTGGAGCCGCCGGCCACGGCCTCCAGGCGGGGGTCGCCGTAGTGGATCTGGTCGATCAGGGCGCTGCGCGGGCCTTCGGGGCCGTAATCCGCGTAGAGGCCGTCGACATCGGAGAGGATGACCAGCAATTGGGCCTGGATTAAATTGGCCACGTAGGCGGCCAGGACGTCGTTCTCGCCAATGGCGCGTTGCAATTCGGTCACGGCGACGCTGTCGTTTTCGTTGACTACGGGGACGGCGCGGTAGGCAAAAAGCTGAAATAAGGTGCGCTGCAGATTGAGGTAGCGTCGGCGGTCGTCGAGAATATCCCCGGCTGTAAGCAGCACCTGGCCCACGGGGACCTGGTGCCGGGCGAATAGACTTTCATAGGCGTTCATCAGCAGATTTTGGCCCACGGCGGCGACCGCCTGCAATTCGGAAATACCTTGCGGCCGCCCCGCCAGACCCAGTCGGGCCAGACCCGCCGCCACCGCGCCCGAAGAGACCATGGCCACTTCCAGCCCCTGCCGGCGCAATTCCACGACTTCCTCGACTAGCCGGGCCATAAGGGCGTGGTCGAGACCACGGGGACCGGTGAGGCTGCTGCTGCCTATTTTGACTACCAGGCGTTCGACCCGGCCCATGCGGGCGAGGCGGCCTTTTATGCTTTGTGCTGGCTCCATGGTTGGATTCTAACGCCGTACCACCACGCCACGCTGGTGCAGCAGATCCTTGACCTGGGGTATGGAATAGTCGCCGTAGTGAAAAATGGAAGCGGCCAGAGCGGCGCTGGCCTGGCCCTGGGTGAGGACCTGATAGATATGCTCGTCGTTGCCGCAGCCACCCGAGGCGACGATGGGCACTGCGACCCGCTGGGCCACTGCCCGGTTGAGTTCCAGGTCGTAGCCGTCGCGGGTGCCGTCGGCGTCGATGCTGTTGAGCACCAATTCCCCGGCCCCCCGGTCTACTAGTTCCTCGACCCATTCGAGGGCGTCGATGCCGGTGGCCTTGCGGCCGCCGTTGATATAGATCTCCCAGGCCGGTGCGGCTCCTTCCTCAACGGGGCGGCGCAGGGCGTCGATGGCGGCGACAATGCACTGACTGCCAAAACTCTCGGCGCCCTGGCCAATGATATCCTTATTGGTCACCGCCGCCGAGTTGATCGATACCTTGTCGGCACCGCTTTTGAGGATGCGGCGGATATCCTCGAAGACGCGGATGCCGCCGCCCACGGTGAGCGGGATAAAGACCATTTCCGAGACTTTGCGGGCCAGATCGACAATACCGCGGCCTTCGGCCGAGGCGGTGATATCGTAAAAGACCAGCTCGTCGGCGCCCTCCCGATCGTAGCGTTGGGCCAGTTCGATGGGATCGCCGGCATCGCGGTCGGCCGAGAATTTAACGCCGCGGACATTGCGTCCGTTTTTGACGTCGAGACAGGGGATGATACGTTTGGCGAGCATGGTTTAGGCTTGGGATAAGGTGGCGAAATTGCGCAGGATCCGCAGACCTGGCTGCTGGCTTTTCTCGGGATGGAACTGGACGCCAAAGACCTGGTCGCGCCCGGCTACCGAGGTGTAGTCGAGACCGTAGTCGGTCGTCGCCGCCGATACGGTCGGATCGGTGGGGTCGACGTAATAGGAGTGGACGAAATAGAAGAAGCTGCCTTCGGGGACGCCCGCCAAAATGGGCAAGGGGCGCTCAATGGCAATCTGGTTCCAGCCGATATGGGGCACTCGTTCAGTGGTGGGAAAGCGCCGGCAGCGGCCGGGAAACAGGCCCAACCCCTGGTGTTCGCCCATTTCCTCGCTAGAATCGAACATGAGTTGCAGACCGACGCAGATACCCAAAAAGGGTTTGCCCGCGGCAATACCTTCTTTAATGACTTCCACCCAACCGCCCTGGCGCAAATTGCGCATGGCATCGCCAAAGGCGGCATCACCCGGCAGCACCAGGTGGCTGGCCCGGGACACCGGTTCGGGACGGTCGTAGATTTCGGCCTCAAAGCCGAGATATTGGAAGGCCTTTTGCACACTGCGCAAATTGCCCATGCCGTAATCGATGACGGCTATCACGAGGCCCCCAGTTCGGCGGATCGCTGGGTGGCGGCCTGGACCGCGCCCATAAGGGCGGCGCGCAGGCCCTTGTCCTCAAGGACGTGGAGTCCGGCAATGGTCGTGCCACCGGGCGAGGTGACCTGATCTTTTAATTCGGCCGGGTGGAGCCCGCTGTCGAGGACCATGGCGGCAGCTCCCATAACGGTCTGGGCCGCCAGGGTGCGGGCCACGTCGCGCGGCAGACCGACGGACACCCCACCGTCGGTCAAGGCCTCGATCACGGTGTAGACGTAGGCCGGGCCGCTGCCCGACAAGCCGGTGACCGCGTCCATTTGACTCTCCTTTACGACTACTGTGTTGCCGACCTGGTCGAAAATCGCCCGCACTAGATCCAGGTGTGCCTGCTCGGCATGGCGGCCGGGACAGGCCCCGGAGGCGGCGCTGCCCAGCCGTGCCAGGGTCTGCGGCATTACCCGGACCACGGGGCAAGGGCCCTGCAGTTGAGCCTCGAGTTGAGCCGTGGTGACCCCGGCCATAATGGATACCAGCACCTGATCGCCGGATAGCAGAGAGGCCAGTTCGCCCAACAAGGAGATACCGTCCTGTGGTTTGAGCCCGAGGATGACCACATCCCGGTCGCGTACGGCCGCCGCCAGTTCGACGTCGGTGTGGACGCCCAGTTGACGCAAAGGCTCCAGAAGGGGCTCGAATTTGTCTACCGCAATAATGTGTTCCGGTGGGACACCTCCGGCCCGGACAAGGCCCCTGATCAGGGCGCCGCCCATATTGCCGGCTCCTAAAACGCCAATTCTACAATTTTCTACCATGCTTACTGCCTCAGTCGGAAAATGCGTCGGAAGCGGATCCCGCGGCCAATCCAGTTGCAATAAGAAGGCCCTTGTCCGCCTTTCTGCGCCGGTGCCGGACGGACTTTGCAAACGATTGCTTGCCGATGTGTGGGGAATGCTTCTAAAATGTCCGTACGCCAGTATGAACCGCTATAAGAAACGGCTCTTTTATTGGCTCTAAGTACTCTTAAAATAGAAGACTTATTGTTCATTGTCAACTGTGCTATATGGCCTTTAAAAAGCAGCGACGCGGCAGCATTTTGCTGTCTCTAAGGACCTTTTCCAGATTAGCTATAGATGGATCTTTGTCCTTTTTGAACCAGCGACCGAAAAGAGGCAAAAGATGATTGCTTGCCAAGGCCTGGGCTTTCTTCTTAGTCGTCCTGAAGTGGCTGGCCAGAATCGCTTTGAGACCTCTTGCCGAAACCGGGTTATAGAGACGTACTTTATACTTGACGTAACTGTTCTAACCATCCTATCTTAGGACGAATAGCGCGCGACCAATGCTCTCTTTAGAAGGGGGTCATTTGTGTCGGAGAGGGATTCATGCATTGCGCGCATCTCGTTTTTTCGAGAGTCGAATTCAGGGCGAAAAACAATACTATTTCAGCCGATTTCTTCGGCATCGCCTGCTTGACAAATAGCGCGCATAACAAGGAGCAGACACATGGCTAAGAAAGCCGCCGCCAAGAAGAAAGCGGCCCCTAAAAAGGCCGCTCCTAAGAAAGCCGCCGCCAAGAAGAAAGCGGCCCCTAAGAAAGCGGCCCCTAAGAAAGCGGCCCCTAAGAAAGCGGCTCCTAAGAAAGCGGCCCCTAAGAAAGCGGCCCCTAAGAAAGCGGCTCCTAAGAAAGCGGCCCCTAAGAAAGCGGCCCCTAAGAAAGCGGCTCCTAAGAAAGCGGCTCCTAAGAAAGCGGCCCCTAAGAAAGCGGCCCCTAAGAAGCGGCTCCTAAGAAAGCGGCTCCTAAGAAAGCGGCGGCCCTAAGAAAGCGGCCCCTAAGAAAGCGGCTCCTAAGAAAGCGGCTCCTAAGAAAGCGGCTCCTAAGAAAGCGGCCCCTAAGAAAGCGGCCCCTAAGAAAGCGGCTCCTAAGAAAGCGGCTCCTAAGAAAGCGGCTCCTAAGAAAGCGGCCCCTAAGAAAGCGGCTCCTAAGAAAGCGGCTCCTAAGAAAGCGGCTCCTAAGAAAGCGGCCAAAAAAAAACCTAAGCGCAAAGCAAATGCCGCTTTTATGAAGGAATTGCAGCCCGATGCGGCTCTTGGAGCTATCGTGGGCAAAAAAGCGCTGGCCCGTACGCAGGTTGTCAAGAAACTCTGGGCTTATATCAAGAAAAACGGCCTGCAGGACAACCAGAACAAGCGCATGATCAATGCCGATGCTAAGCTCAAGGAAGTTTTCGACGGTAAGAAACAGGTCAGCATGTTCGAAATGACCAAATTGGTCAGCGCTCATTTGACCTGAGCGCTCGGGGTCAATCCACTCCCGTAGCGAAGGTGTAGTATAAAAGAGAGGGGTTCCCACGTCGGGAGCCCCTCTCTTTGTAATTGCACTAGACGTCCAACAGCGGTTTTAACTCGCTCTGGGCTCTTTCTCGGCACCGATATATACGGTGCATCTATCTCGCAGCTGTTCAGCTCCTGCCATAAGGTGCCGCTATGACCGCCTTGCTCTTTGCCACTGGTACGGTCCTCATTGTCTCCTGTTTATGTTCCTTGCTGGAGGCGGCCCTGTACTCGTTGCCGACCAGCCAGATTGAACTGCTGGCCAGCCAGGGCCGCTCTTCGGGTAAGATTCTGCGGGCGATGAAGGAGAATATCCAGCGCCCCATATCGGCCATTCTGTCGCTCAATACCCTGGCCAATACCGGGGGGGCCGCCATTGCCGGAGCCGCCTTTGCCGGCGTCTATCAGAGCGAGGATGCCGAGGTTTATTTCACCGGCGCCCTGGCCCTTTCGGTGCTGATTTTTTCCGAGATTATTCCCAAGACGGCCGGGGTGATCTACGCCCGTTCCCTGGGGACTTATATCGCCCATCCTATCCAGTGGCTGATCTGGCTGTTCACGCCTTTTATCTGGCTCAACCAATTCGTCACCGGCCTCATTACTCGGGGCGCCAGCGATACCCAGGATATCTCGGCCCAGGAAATTGAGATTATCGCCCGCATGGGGCGCCAGGCCGGCGCCATTGGTCTGTACCAGGAAAAGGCCATCAGCAATATTCTCAATTTGCAGCCATTGCGGGCCCGTGATATCATGACCCCGCGCACGGTCGTATTCTCGCGCAGCCGGCAACAGAAACTGGCCCAGGTGCGCGCCGAAATTCAGGATTGGCACTACAGCCGGGTGCCGCTGTACGACGAAGATAAAGACCAGATCGTCGGTCACGTTCTGCGCCGCGATATCATAGGCGCTCTGGCCGACGGCCGCGATCAGGCCTGCCTGGCCGATTTCCAGCGTCCGGTCGGATCGCTGCCCGAATTGGCCCGGGTAGGCCAGGTGCTGAACGATTTTCTCGAGCGCCGCAAGCATATTTTCATCTTGGTGGATGAATACGGCGTATTCTCGGGGTTGGTCACTCTGGAAGATATTATTGAGGAGATTGTCGGCGCCGAAATTTTCGATGAGACCGACGTGGCCGTGGATATGCAGGAGCAGGCGCGGCAGCGCCGGCGCCGTATAACCGACTCTGACGACTAGCGAAGATCTGTTCAGAAAGGGCAAATTTACGTAGGTTTTATGGCGCTATCTAAAACCCTTTCGAAACAGGACAGCGCATTGATGAAGGCTCTTGTCGCACTGGCAGACGGTACGACCTTTGCAGGCCAGGCCGTAGGCGCCCACGGCGAATCGCTGGGCGAACTGGTTTTCAATACCAGCATGACCGGGTACCAGGAAATTCTCACCGATCCCTCCTACGCTGGCCAGACCGTGGCTATGACGTACCCGCTTATTGGCAATTACGGCGTCAACGAGGAGGACGATGAATCAAGTCGGCCCCACGTACGCGGTTTTCTCATGAAAGAAGCCTGCCACCGGCCCAGCAGCTGGCGCGCTACCGGCAGCCTGCCCCAGTACCTGGAATCCCACGGCATTATTGGCGTGGAGGGCATCGACACCCGCGAGTTGACCCGCCGGGTGCGCACCTACGGCGTCGTCAACAGTGTCATTTCCACCGACGACCTAGACCCCGACAGCCTGGTGGCCAAAGCCCGCGCCTGGGAAGGGCTCGAGGGCGTCGATCTGGCCCGCACGGTGACCTGCGCCGAAGCCTACGAAGTGGCACCCGAGCAGCCGCGTTTCCACGTGGTGGCCTTCGACTACGGCATCAAGCGCAATATCGTCCGCAAGCTGGTCGAGGTAGGTTGCCGGGTTACCGTGGTTCCGGCTACCACTACCGCCGACCAGGCCCTGGCCCTGGAACCCGACGGCATTTTCCTGTCCAACGGCCCGGGTGACCCGCGTCCCCTGGGCTACGCCATAGAGACCTGCCGTCAGCTTATTGGCCAGCGGCCCATTTTTGGCATTTGCCTGGGCCACGAAATATTGGGGCTGGCCCTTGGGGCCCAGATTTACCGGCTCAAATTTGGCCACCGGGGCGCCAATCAGCCCATCGCCGAGAAATCGACCGGTCGCATCCTCATTACCTCGGAGAACCACGGCTGGGGCATTGCCGCCGATTCCCTGCCCGACTGCCTGGAGATCACTCGGACCAATCTCAACGACCAGTGCGTCGAGGGCATGCAGCACCGGGAGTTGCCGATCTTTTCCATCCAGTGCCATCCCGAGGCGTCGCCCGGGCCGCACGACAGTTTCCATCTGTTCCGCTATTTCACCGAATTGATGGAAAAGCACGCCGTCTGAGCCGACGACGTTTTTCCGCCCCTTTTAGCCCGGAGCTTTTCATGCCTGTAATTCAGCAAGAGGTATTGCGCCAGCTGACCTACGATATATTCAGCGCCACCGGTATTCCCCAGGACGACGCCCGCATTGTCGCGGACCACCTGGTCGACAACCACCTGGCCGGGCACGACTCCCACGGCACCTGGTTTTTGCCTGCCTACGCCCGCAGCATGAAAAAGGGCTACGTGCCCTGGGAGGACCGCGAGATTCTGCGGGAGAATCCGTCCCTGGTGCTGTTCGACGGCAAGGGGGGCAACGGCATTGTCGCCTGCACCCGGGCGTTGGATGTGGCCGTGGCCAAGGCCAAGCAAGCGACCTTTGGCTTTGTCGGCTTGCGCAATGTCTCCCATATCGGCCGTCTGGGCGATTATCCGCCGCGCATGGCTGAACAGGGCGTTTTGGGCATGGTCTGGCTCAATGGCGGGGGGTTGTTCATGACGCCCTTTGGCAGCGCTGACCGCCGCCTGCGTCCCGAGCCCATCGCCTTTGCCGCCCCGCGTCGGGAAGGCCCCCCCTTTATGCTCGATATGACCATGACGGTGGTGGCCGGGGGCAAGATCGAACAGAAGATAATCCGCGACGAGCCCTTGCCCGAGGGCTGGCTGGTCGATCACGACGGAAACTACGTCACCGACAGCGCCCAGTACCGCGATGCCGATGCCAACGGTGTACTGCCGCTGGGCGGCTTACAGTTTGGCCACAAGGGCTACGGGCTGGCGATGATGGTGGAAATGCTGGTGGGCCCACTGTCCCAGGCCGGTTGCACTAAAGGCGACAAGGGCGGTGGCGGCGGCGTCATGTTATTGGCCATTGATATCGAGGCTTTTACCGAGTTGGATACGTACAAGGACGAAGTGGAAGGGCTGCGCGAATGGGTGTGTTCGTCGCGGCCGTTGCCCGGGGTCAAGCAGGTGTACGCGCCCGGCGAAATCGAAGAGGAGACGCGCCAGCAGCGCTCGGCCGACGGCATTGAACTGCCCGAGCAGGTATGGGATTCCATCGGCGAAGTGGCTGCGGAGATGGGCGTGGAGGCTCCTAGCCTGTAGTTGACCGGGGTTGTTCCCGACAGGGGCTGCGGGTCCGCACACACCGGACCCGCAGCCCTTTTTTTAGCCCTCCAGTACTGCCCGGATGCGCCGCACGCCGCGGCTGGCCGACTGTTCGCGGACAATGCGAAAAGGCCCCAACTGGCCGGTGCGTTCGACATGGGGCCCGCCGCAGATCTCCTTGCTAAAGGTCGGGCCTTCGGGGTCACCTGTGGGAATGTGGCCCAACTCGCCGATGGCGTAGACCCGGACCACATCCCCGTAGCGCTCGTCGAACAGGCCGATGGCGCCGCCGGCGCGGGCCTTGTCCGGCGTCATTTCGGCGCTGTGCACCGGGTAATTGCGGTTGATGGCGGCGTTGACCAACCCCTCGACTTGTTTGATCTGCGCGGGTTCGACGGCTTGCGGATGGGCAAAATCAAAGCGCAGCCGCTGCGCCGTATTGTTGCTGCCGCGCTGTTCGACGTGTTCGCCCAGCACCCGTCTGAGAGCGGCGTGCAGTAAATGCGTCGCGGTATGATAGCGGGTGGCCTCCGGGGAATGGTCGGCCAGGCCACCGGCAAATTTTGCCTCGGCGCTGCGCCGCGACAAGTCCTGGTGCCGAACAAAGGCGCGCTGGTATTCCTCGACATCGACTGTTAGACCGCGCTCGGCGGCCAACTCTTGGGTCATCTCCAGCGGCAAGCCGTAAGTGGCGAATAAATCAAAGGCCCGTTCCCCGGCAATGGTCCCGGCGCTTGTTTGGGCCACTTGTTCAAAGTGTTTAAGGCCCTCTTGTAAAGTGCGCCGGAACTGTTCCTCTTCGCCTTGCAATAGGTCGAGGATATACTCGGAGCGGCTCTCCAATTGGGGAAAGATTTCACTACTTCCAGCCTGCACTTGGGTCAACAGGGGGGGCCAGATGCTCTGCTCAATCCCCAGGCGGCGGGCGTGGACCACGGCTCGGCGAATAAGCCGACGCAGCACGTAGCCGCGTTCGGTGTTGGCCGGTTCAACGCCGTCGGCGGCCAGGTGGCAGGCGGCGTTGGCGTGGTCGGCGATAATGCGAAAAGAGCGGATCTGGTCGTTGTAGTTTTGACCGCTGAGTCGTCCGATCTCATCGACCAACGGCCGCAAGGTATCGATATCGCAAACCGATTCGAGTTTGTTGAGTAGAACCAATACGCGGGCCAGGCCCATGCCGGTATCCACCGTCGGTTGTCCCAGGGGGGCGAAATTTCCGTCGGCCTGCCGATCGTATTCCATAAAGACATCGTTCCAGATTTCGACGTATTTGCCGCAGGAGCAACCCGGCTGGCAGACTAGGGAGCAGTTGGGCTGGCCAGTATCGTAAAACATTTCGCTGTCGGGGCCGCACGGACCTGTTTTGCCCACTGGCCCCCACCAGTTGTCGGCCCGCCCAAGCGGGAAAATGCGCTCTCCTTCGAGTGCTTCCATACCTGACCGGGCGAATTGGCGTTGCCACAGCTCGACGGATTCCAGGTCTTTTTGCACCTCGTCGTCGCCGGCGAACACTGTGACGTAGAGGCGTTGAGGGTCTATCGCCAGGCCTTCGTCGCCGGTGAGAAATTCCCAGCTCCAGGGAATCATCTCTTCCTTGAAATAATCCCCCAGCGACCAATTGCCCAGCATTTCGAGGAAGGTGAGATGGGTGCTATTGCCGACTTCGTCGATATCGTTGGTGCGGAAACACTTTTGCACGTTGACTAGACGTCGCCCTCCAGGATGTGGCCGACCCATGATATAGGGCACCAGCGGCTGCATACCGGCGACGATGAACAGAGCGGTAGCATCGTCCTGGGGCACGAGCGGGGCCGAGTCGATGAGGTGATGGCCGCGTTGGGTGAAGAAATCGAAGTATTTTTGCCGCAGTTGGGCGGCGGTGATGCGGTATTCCACGGTGGGACTCCTTTCTCAAATAGAACAAAAAAACCCGCTGCCATACGGGAAGGCAGCGGGAAAAGCGAAAAGAAAATGTTAGCTTAGATCAATCGCTCGGTACTTTCACTGCCCTATATACGTCGAAGGCCGCAGCGGCAAAGGCCGCTCCGGCCGGGCTAGCAGCGGCGCTGGAGGCAGAGAATGATCCGGGGTACTGGCCAGAGAGGCCGGTACCGGAGTGTTGGAAGTTATAGGGGTGTAGCGTTTTCAAAGCATAGTCCGTAGTCGGGTTTGCAAAGGCTGATTGTGGAGATAAGCATACGTATAAAGGGGGGGAATTTCAAGCATGTCCTTGCTCGCTTATTGGCGTAGTTGTAAACTCGGGTAGGTTCATTCGTTAGAGCGAGTTTGTCAGTGACGGGCCTTGAGGGGACGCTCCTTCGCTCATTCTCGCGCTTCGCGCTCCGAGGCCAATTCGGCCCGCCCACCCCTGCGGGGCGGGCACCCGGGCCGATTGGAATCCGCTGCGGAGCATCCCCTCAAGGCCCTCCGGTAAAGTCTCCAATCGGAAATAGGAGTAAATGCATGCTCGATACTCTCCGCCTCGGCCTCATCGGCGTCGGCGGTTTTAGCGCCAACTACCACATTCCCCGCTTGTTGCGACGGGGCGACGTGGAGATCGCCGCCATTTGCGACCCGGCGGCCAAACCGTTGGCGGCCTTGCAGGAGCGCCTGCCTGGCTGCGCCGCCTTTGCCGATTACCGCCAGCTAGTGCAAGTGGACGGGCTTGACGCCGTCTTTGTCAGTTCGCCCAATATCTACCATTTTGACCAATGCCGTCTGGCCCTGGAAAAGGGGCTTCATTTGCTGGTCGACAAGCCCCTCACCATGACCGCCGAACAAGCGGCCAATCTGGTTGAATTGGCCGGGGCTAAAGACCGCGTATTGATGACGGCTTATACCCGCCACTTCATGAATAGCGCCCGTCATGTGCGGGACCAGATAGTCAGCGGGGCGATGGGATCGGTGCATATGATCACTGCGGTGCAACTGAAAAACCGCACCGACCGACGCGAGCAACACGGCGGCATTTTCCTCTGTCGGACGGTGCATATGGCGGATCTGATTCCCTGGCTCAACCAGAGCCCGGTTACAGCCGTTGAAGCCCAAATAGAATACGACGGACCGTACGAAAATTGGGCTGCCCTGTGGCTATATCTGGCCAACGGCCTGCGCGCCCGCCTGCTCTGCGTGGCCGACAGCGAGCAATTCCAGGACGAGATAACGGTATACGGGGCCGCCCAGAGTTTCCGCCTGCAAAAAGACCAATTGGCCGCCAGCGACCAGCGCGGCGACTGGATTCCGGTAGACCTGCCGCCCGACCAGAGCAATTCGACCGACCATTTTGTAGACGTATTACTGGGCAATGCGCAGGCGCGCGCCCAATCGCCCACCCGCCTCGACGGGGTCGACGGCTTGCAGGCTCTGCGCGTGTTAGAGGCCGCCGCCCAATCGAGCCGGACGGGACAGCGCGTAGAGTTGGAAAACTGTCCGTTTGCCACCACTCATTGAGATTTACAAAATGAAGTACCGCTTACCAAGCTCCCTGGGCTGGTTCCTTAGCATCCTTTGGATGCAGGGTCTGCGACGGGGCTGGAAGGGAGGCAGTGATGTCTGAGGGGCCGCAGGCCCCGAGTTTACTGCCTCCTGGAAGCCGGCCAGCCCAAGGAGCGCCCAAGCATATCGTCATTTTCCAGACTCAACAGCAGAAAGCCACCCCATGACCGACAACACCATCCGCTTCGCCCAACTCAGCTTCTGGTTTGCCCACGCCAACGGCATCTGCGCCTCGGCCCAGCGCCACCCCAACGCCGAATTGGCCTGCATCTGGGACGACGATCCTAGGCGCGGCAAGGCCGCCGCCGAAAAATTTAACGTCGAATATATCGGCGACCTAGACGAAGTATTGCAGCGCACGGATATCGACGCAGTGGGCATCTGCTCACCCACCCAGGACCACGTCGACCACATCATCCGCGCCGCCGAGGCGGGCAAACACTGCCTGGTGGAGAAGCCGTTTACCCGCACCCCGGCCGAAGCCGACCGGGCCATTGCCGCGGCCCGTGCCAATAACGTCGAGGTGATGCCGGTGTACAATTTGCGCTTCACCCCGGCCAACGAAAAAATGAAGGAGCTGGTCGACTCGGGCGAATTGGGCCCCCTCTACCAGGTGCGGAGGCGGCATGGCCATCGCGAATACGCCAAAAACGACTACGATCCGCAGCGGGTTATGAGCGACCCGGATTGGCCTTGGGCCGACGGCCACGCCGAGGGCCGCCGTTCGCTGTGCCACGCCGGCTCGCACGCCATTTTGTGGATGCTGTGGATGTTCGGTATGCCAGAGGACGTAGTCTCGCTGGGTATTATCCAGGTGGAAGGGCTGCCGGTGGAGGATAATAACGCCGCTGTCTTCCGCTACAAGGGCGGGCCGCTGGTGACGTTGCACACCTCCGAAACCGAGACCGCCGCGCCGCTGGCCACGGAGATTTACGGCCGCCATGGCTCGGTGGTGCAGGTGCGCGGCGACGGGCCGTCGACCTGGGCCGAATTTGGCCAGACGGGCGCATTGATGCGCTACCGCGAATCGACGCGAAAATGGGAGGAAGTGCCCGGCATTGACCGCGCCTTTCAACCGTCGGGCTATTCGCCCAACGACCGTTTTTTCGACGCCTTGAGCAAAGGCCAACCCATGCCTATCAGTATGGAGGACGGCAAGCGCTCGATCCAGATTATGGCCGCCGCCGAATTGGCCAGCCTGGAACAACGCCAGGTCGCCATCAGCGAAATCACCGGTTGAAAGGGAGTCCAATATGAGCACGAACCTCGGGCGCGAATTTATCGAGCCTTTACGGGCGTATACGGAAGCCGTTTTCCAGCGCTGTGCCTGGACGGGTACGCCGCTGTTGGCCGACGGGATCAATCTGGGCACCGGGGCGCCGCTGGAATGGGAGGGCGCGGTCCCTTCCAATCTAGCTTGTCAGATGAATTTTTTACGCCTGCTCGAAGGGCTAGCCGTGACCACCGGCCAGCAAGAGTACCACGCCCGGGCCGACGATTGGATAGGGCGGGCATTGCCGCTAGTGCGCGACCCGGCCAGCGATTTATTGCACTGGGGCGGCCATACTAGTTACGATCTGCGCGCCGGTCAGGTGCTGTTGGGCAACCACGAACTCAAGTGCGTCTATCCCCATTACGCCTATCTCTACCGCGTCGATCCGCAGGCAACGCGCCGCTTTGTCGAGGCTTTCTGGCAGGCCCATATCTGGGATTGGTCGAGTTTGCTTTTTAACCGCCACGGGGAGTACGAAAGCTGGGATCGATCCGGCTTGTGGCGGGGCGAGTACAAGGGCGGGCCGCTGCCCATCGTCGAAAATACGGCACTCTCCTTTATTAATACGGGCAGCGATCTGATCTGTGCCGGAGCCCTACTGCACCAATTGGGTGGGGACTCGGAGCCACTCCAATGGGCCTTGCACCTGCTGGGGCGCTACGACCAGATACGCCATCCGGAAACAGGTCTGGCCGGCTATCAATTCAACCACCGCGAACCTTGTCGAGTGCGAGAGTCGTTTAAAGAACCGCTGGGCAGCCGTAGGGAAATCAACGAGACTACGGTGGTCACCAATAATGTCATTACTACGCGTTACGGCCGGGCAGCTGTTGCTTTTCTCAATCTCTTTGCGGCTCTGGGCGAAAAGGCCGGCGCCCCCTTCCGCGATTTGGTCGTCGCTGATTTGCAGGCCCTCAGCCGCCACGCTTGGGATGATTCGAGCGGTGCCTTCATGCCCCTGCTCAACGACGGCCAGCGCCTCGATCCGGGCCAATCTCAGGAGGGGGTGGGCTATTGTCCGCCGGCCAAACTGCAGCCGGTGGCGGCCAATGGTCTGCTCTTTTTGGCTTATGCCCGGGCTTTTCGTTTGACGGGTATGGAGGAATTCCGTGGTATGGCCGCGACATTGGCTGCGGCTATGGGATGGGGGGATCTGGATCGAGCGGTGGATTTTTCGGGCCCGGTTTCACCACATACTCAGGACCAGTGGGCTCCGGCTGGACAGAACGACGCCTGCGCTTTATTTGGACTGCTCGATCTCCACGCCGCCAGCGGCGATCAAGTTTTGTTGCAGTCGGCCCTGTCTTTGGGGCGGCGCTTGCTGGAGGTCTATTCCTGCGACGGTTTTTTTCGCACCGGGGGCGGCGACCAGGCCCATATCGACGGGGCGTTGCCGCTGGCGCTGGTGCATCTGGCTGCGGCCCTGGATGGTGGGGCGGAGGGATTGCCCGCTTTTTATCCCAACAATACCTATTTCGATCCCAAGATTGTCATTCGCCGGCAAGCGGGGTAGAGAGCTTACAAAGCGCCTTGGTGGCCGCTGCGGATGGCCTCGCACAATTGCATGGTGTGGACGGCGTCGTCCAGGGTGGACCAGGGGGTACGGTCGTTCAATATACAGTCGGTGAAATGGACGACCTCGTTAAAGCCGGCCCCACCGACAGCCTCGATTTCCTCATCGCACAGCGCCAACGCCTCGCCTTTTTCGTAGCCCTCTACTTGCGGTCCCTGGGTCATATCTAGATAGACCGACAGATCCTCGCCGTGGACTTCGGCCCGCTGAACGCGGGCGCCGACGCCGTAGTGGCTCATCATGGTGGCAAAGGTCCCGGTGTCGAAGCGCACCACGGCGTTGTGGCGGTGGCAGCCGTCGCGCGGGCCGTCTTGTACCAGGCCGTGCACTTGGGTGGCGACGGCGGCCTGTTCGGGCCCCGAAGCGGCCAGCCAACGCAGCAGATCGACGTGGTGGATGGCATCGCAAATAAGCGGATCAGGCGCATGGGGGCCCAGCAGGGTCGGGGGTTTGTTGTAGGTGGCGGCGCAGTGGACCGCCCCGCCGTTGGCCTGGACGCGCTGGCGCACGGCCAGGATCTGTGGGAAGTAACGCCGGTTGAAAGAGACCATGGCCTTGCCCCGGCTGTGCCCGGCCGCTTGGGCCATCTGGGCGGTTTCGACGGCGTTCATGCCCGGGGCTTTTTCCACCGAGGTATGCAAACCGCGTTCGAGGCAATCAGAGACTATGGGCAGCAGATGCCCGGGCATGGTGATTACGTGGACCACGTCGGGGCGGCAGGCGTCGAGCATCTGGCGGTAGTCGGCGAACGCTTCGTCGGGTTGCCACTGGGCCTGGTTTTTCTGCCGCCGTTCGTCGTCGAGCTCGGCTAAGCCCGCCAGGTGCAGGCGCGGTTCGTCGGCGATCATGCGGAAGTGCGACTGGGCGTGGCCGCCGCAGCCGATGACGGCTACTTTCAGGTCTGCCATAGCGGGTCCTTTCTAAATGGGGCCGTTGCATTGGTTTGCAATGTGAGAAGCTGTTGCCTACAAAACGGCCGCGGGCGGAAGAACGACAGGTCCAATAAGCCGACAGCAAGTTGTCGCATTGCCGGCGTTCTCTCAAAATTCCACCACCACACCCCGAGCTTGTAGGGCAGGGATTTGGACGGAGAGCGCTTCTTCGCTGAGAGGATTGAGACAAAGAAAAACGCGATCTCCCTCGCCGAGCCCGCTGTTTTCAACCAGCGACGAGATATCGCTGATCTGATTGGATTGCAGCCGCAGCTCCGTCAGTTGAGTGAGTCGGCCCAAGAGAGTCACGTCGCTCAACTGATTCTGGTACAACCGCAGCTCCGTTATCTGGGTGAGTTGGGCCAGGGCCGTCACATCATCGATCTCATTGAGCCCCAAGTCCAGCCGCCTCAGTTGGGCGAGTCCGGCCAGCGGGGTTATATCGTCGATCTGATTGCCCGCTAGCAACAGCTCTGTCAGTTGGCTAAGTCCGGCCAAGGGCGTCAAATCAGCGATCTGATTGCCCTCCAATTCCAGCTCTATCAGTTGAGTGAGTCCGGCCAGCGGGGCGGCATCGACGACTTCATTAAACCTCAAACCGAGTCGCTTCAGTTGGGTAAGTCCGGCCAACGGGGCCACGTCGCGGATTTGGTTGCCCAACATCCACAGTTCCGTCAGTTGGGTAAGCCCGGCCAGGGGGGTCACATCGTCGATCTCATTAAGCCCCAAGCTCAGTCGTTTCAGTTGGGTGAGTTGGGCCAATGGGGCTACATCGACGATTTGATTGCCCGATAGGAGCAACCCCGTCAATTGGGTGAGTCCGGCCAGCGGGGTTATATCGTCGATCTGATTGAAACCTATATTCAGCTCCTGCAGATGCGTCAAAGACTCAATCCCGGTTAGGTCCTCAATGCCTTGGTCGGGTAGAGCAAGTGCCGTCAAATCCGCGACATCGTCGCGCAGGATAATTCCATCCGGTTTGTCGATGGCTTTTCGTATTGCGTCTTCTAAGCGGGCGTCGGCAAAGACGACAACGGGAGGCTCGAAACCTGGGCGACACCAGGGGAGTTCACAGCCGCCGGCGACTTCATGGGCCGATAGGGTCAGTTTTGCCGCAGCTGTGGGTGCTGATGAAACGGGGTCTTTATCACCGCAGCCGGCCAGCCCTAGCAATGCCAATATGAGAAGTCTTTGACTGGGGCGTACTAACTTCTCCAACCGTTGCGCGATCGTCGTTTTATGCATCTGTCGAATCTCAGCCATTTCGGTTCGGTATCCGCATGGCCCCGCACTGCGGGGAAGCCCAGGTTCTAGGTGGAAACCCCCAGCAAGCCGCGGGTCAATTGGAAATCGATATTGCGCTGTTGCAGGGCGGCCGGGATATGGTCGCCCTGCGCCACCTGGGCCAGTAGATTGGCCAGCTGTTGGGCCCAGGCATCTGCTGCCCCTGCCAATACCAGATCGATATCCTGGCTGTAGAGGGCGGCGACTGTGGGATTGGCGCTTACCTGCACCACCGGCACCAGGGGATGGCCCTGGAGGGGATCTTCGTCGGTATGGGCCAGGATCAGTTCGACGCCGGTGGCGCCCAGGCCCGTAGCCGTCTCTACCCAGTGATCGGTGGGGGTTTCCATAATATAAAAACCCGACTCTGGCGCTGTCTGGCCGTAGGGCAAGGTCGCCGCCTCTGAGGGCTCGACCAGCACTTCTTGGAGATAGGCCCCATGCTGTACCAGGGCGGCGTTTTGCGGCACCACTACCGTGCCGCCCGCCGTTACCACCCAGCGTGTTAGTTGGGCAAAGGAGCGGGCGGTCTCATCCTCCAGGGCGCCGCTGGCGTGTAGCCCTAAGCGCAGGGCACCCAGTCCGCTGGCCGTTGGTGCGGGTGCCTGGTCCCCGTCCAGACTCTCGCGAAACCAGGCCTCGACATTGTCCATGGCCTTGACGATGCCGCCGTCCAGTTGCACCGAGGCCCAGCCGAATTGGGCCGGATTGAGATTGAGGTCTTCAAGGCCGTTGCGCATATAGTCGTTGTGGGTCTTTTCACAGCCGTGCTCCAGCAGCAACACGCGCCGGGCCAAAGGATGCGCCGCATAGCCCATAATCGTGCGCAAATGCATTTGCTCGGTGGTGCCGCTGGAAGAGAGGCCGCAGCCTTCGGTGTGGACCAGGGCGACAAAGCGCGACAGGCCCTGGTCGCGGCCTACTTGTTTGTTATTGAGGCGCTCGGTGCACATACGGGCGATCTGGCCGGCGCACAGACTGGTGGGCAGCACCAACCCCACCTGGTCAATGGCCGGGCCGCGGCTACCCTCCAGGGTTCGGAAGGATAATTCGGGCCCCGTTTCGGTTTGTACCGGCAAGGGCTGCCCGGCTGGTTCGGGGGTGGCCAGCAAGGTGGCCAGGCGGCTGGTATCGGTTTGCTGCCAGTTGCGCCAGATCGACACCTGGGCGTGGCCGGCCTGTTCGCCTAGCGAGCGTTCGCCCCCGGCCACCCGCAGGGTGCGCGCGAATAGTTCGGCGCCCAATTCGTCCATCGGCGTACCGTCCAGATAGGCCCCGGCATTGACGTCGAGGTCGGCAGCTAGCAGGCGGTAGCGTTCTGTTGTAGTGACAATTTTGATGGTGGGCACAAAGGGGAAATTGGTGATGGAGCCGTTGCCGGTGACAAAGAAAATGGCGTTGCAGCCGCTGGCTACCTGGCCGGCGATGCTTTCCAGGTCGTTGCCCGGACTGTCCATAAAGTGGAATCCGGGTCCTTTGAGGGGCTCGCTGTAGTCAATGGTATAATCGAGGCGTACGTCCGGGTCCCGCTTGCGGGCCGCGCCAATGGATTTGAGAACGATATTGTAGAGGCCGCGAAATTTGTTGCCCCCCGACGGGTTGCCCTCGGCCGAGGCCCCGTGCCAGGATACCCGCTCCTTAAAGCGTTCGACCATATGCAGAAAAGTGCGCGCCGTCTCGACGTCCTTGACGTTTCGCAGGACATACGGTTCGGCGCCGATCAATTCGTCGGTTTCGGCCAGATTGGCGGCGCCGCCGTAGCGGATCAGCTCGCGCGCCACCCAGGCGGCTAATGGATTGCCCGAAATGCCCGAAAAGGAATCCGAGCCGCCGCATTGCAGGGCGATTTTGAGGTGGCAAAGATCGTGGGGGTTGCGTTCTTCCCCGGCTAGTTCCTGCGCCCAGGCGGCCACTTGGGTGTCGCCCTCCTGCAACCGCTTTTGGAAGGAACCGTCGAGGCTGAGGAAGCGGTGGCGGACGTGGTCGAGGGCATAGCCGTGCTCGGTCATGTATTGCTGCAACATTTGGTTGGTCACTGCTTCGCTGCCCCGGTCCACCGCCAACACGGCACCGACGTTGGGGTGGACGATAAAACCGGCCAAGGTGCGCAGCAATAGGTCGCGGTTGTTGGGATCGTCCCAGCCGCCGCCTTCGGTATGGGCCACGGCGACGACGCCGTCGCCGGCCGGTTTGTCCTGCCAGCGCTCGGCCAACAGACGGGCGTAGCTGCCGGTGCGCGACGATGTCCCCAGGACGACGATATAATTGCGCGTGCCCACGCCCCGCCCGCCGCTGCGGCCGTAGCCCATAAAGGTGCGCTTGTCGGCGTGGGTTTCAAGGGGCGCCCCGGGTTGGAAGGTGGCCGGGTCGAGTTGGTAGGGCTCAATGCGGTCGACGAAATTGGCCTGTTGGGGCAGGTCGAAATCCAGTTGGCGAATCCCCAGGGCGTCGAGCATGCTCTGGTTGCAGGCATAATCGCCCGGGGCCAGGGTCCGTTCGGCGACGCCGAAGGGTAGTTCCCACGACAGCAGAAACTGGCCCGGCTCGATGGCTTCGGCGGCAAAGCGGTGGCCTTCCATCACGGTGTGGGACAGGGTGAACTGTTGGCCGTGGTAGTCGATACCGGTGCCGGCTTCCAGGCGCCGGGTGGCAATGGCGACATTATCCCCGGCCATGGGCAGCCGGGCTACTTGGTCAAAGGAAAAAGTCTGATTCATAATAAAAAGAGTCTCTCGTAGGTTGTCGGGCGCTCTAGCCCATGCGGTGGGGTTGGGCCCAGTGTTCCATGCGCTGGTCCTCGTGGCGCATGCGCCAGCGCAGCAGTTTTTGGCAGTATTCCACGACTGTCGCTGCATGCGCCGAATCGGCCGCCAGATTGTCGAATTCGCCCGGGTCGGCTGCCAGATCAAAGAGCAGCGGCGGCACGGCTGGATCGGCGAATTGGACGTATTTGTAGTGCTGGTCGCGCACTACCCACAGCAGGTGGTTGTCGGGGTCGGTCTGGGGATCGCTGCGCAGGGGACCCATGCGGTAGTCGAATTCGTGGAAGATTTCGCTGCGCGGGGCGTACTCGGCCCCCGCTCGCCAGGCACCCAGAAGGCTGCGCCCCTGAAAGCGGTCGGGGATTTCCAGACCGAGGAAATCGAGGATGGTGGGGGCTATATCGATCGATTCGACTAGGTGGTCCAGGCGTTGGCCGCGGCTGGTATCGGCGTCTTTAGAGGGATCGCGGACAATCAGGGGAATATTCAGGGCACTATCATAAAAATGCCCTTTGCCGGTGAGGTAGTGGTCGCCCAGATACTCGCCGTGGTCCGAGGAGAAGACAATCAGGGTATCGTCCCATTGGCCGCTTTCTTCCAGGGCGTCGATTAGCAGGCCGATATTGTCGTCGACTTCGCTGATCATGCCGTAGTAGCAGGCCCGGTATTGGCGCAGGTGGTGTTCGCTCTGCAATTGGTCGGGGGCCAGGGCCCGGAGGTAGGGGTGTTCGGGCTGCAGTTCGTCGGGGTGCCGCACCGCGCCGGGCAGCTGATCGGGATCGTACATATTGTGGTAGGGCGGACAGCAGATATTGGGCGGATGGGGCTTGATATAATTGAGGCTCAATACCCAGCCCGATTCCGGGGCTTGGTCACGCTGGCGAATGAAATCGATGGCCTTGTCGGTGACAAAGCGGCACTCGCTGTCCTCTTTGGCGTAGCGGGCCGGGAAGTGCTGCGGCAAGTGCGGCCCCGGCCCCTCGGGCGGTACGGCGGGGGCGTGGATGGCCTGGTGGTTGAGCAAGTCCTCGGCGTAGCCTTTCGACCGTAGGTGAGCGAAGTATTCGTCGCTGTCGTATTCGTGGTAGTATATCTGCTCGAAACCGGGCAGGACATTATCGTAGGCCAGCCCGGCCCGACGCGGATCGTCCTGGGCCAGGCGTTGGGGGTCGACGGCGTAGTCGTTATAGCCGATGAACCCGGGGCGGTAGCCCGACTGGGCCAAGTGCCAGGCCAGGTTTTCTTCCGGGTCGGCCAACGGCGTCATATTGCCGACCACCCGCGTCGAGCACATATAGCGGGAGGTGTAGATGCACATCCGCGAGGGGCCACAGGGTGCCGTCTGGTTGAAGCAGGACGAGAAGGAGACCCCGGCGGCGGCGAGGCGGTCGAGATTGGGGGTTTTGACATCGGGGTTGCCCGCGTGGCCCAGGCAATCGGCGCGCCATTGGTCGGCGATGATGAAAAGCACGTTGCGGCGCGGTGCTGAGGAATTTTGGTTGGCTGTGCTGATGGTGACACCTCCGTATCTAGGTGGTTGTTCTGGTATGGGGACGGTCGTCGGGGGGCGGCCTCTGGCGGCATGTGATGCCCGCTTGCGGCCTGCCCGACCCCACCCGGCTGCGCCGCCCGCCTGGCCTCCAGCTTCCCCGCCCCCCGCCCCCACATACCGCCGCCGGCCACCCCCCGACGACCTGCGGTGGTACAGAAGTGAAAGCGGGGATTTCGTTTAGCTGGGCCTTGATTTCATTTCCAAACGATTCCTTGTACTGGGTCTTCCAAGGCTAAGGGCCCTGTCTATAGGGCAATATCGCGTCCATTGCAAACGACCCTCTACAAGGGGTCTTCCACACCTCGGGTCGGATACCCGCATCGTGCTGCGGAGAGACTTCACTCAAAAAGGCGTTGACGACGAGGTGGTGGCGCACCAGCGGGCCGATTCCAGCGTTTCGACCAGAGTCCGGCGGGCACGGGTGGTGCCTATTTTGCGCAGCGCCGTACTGGCGTAATAGCGCGTATAGCGGTTTGGGTCGGCCAGGGCCGGGGCCACCAGCGATACCAGATCGTCGTCGGGGGGCGCCATCTTACTCAGGGCAAAGGCGGCGTTGCGGCGTACCAATTCTACTTCATCATCGAGAATCTGGGCCAGGGCCGGGGCCGCGCCCGGGTTGCCGATAGTGCCCAGGGCTTCGGCGGCATTGCGGCGCACCCAACAATCTTCGTCGCCCAGGGCTTTTTGCAGCATGGGTACGGCCGGTTCCGCTTCTCGGCCCATAGTGGCCAGCGTCCCTATCGCTGCCGCCCGGTTGTGCCAGGGGCCCGTCTGGGCGGCGGCCAGGAGTCCGTCGAGGGCGGCGTTGCCCAGAGCGGCTAGGGCGTGGGCGGGAATCACTTCACCCGGATTGCCGCCCTGGGGATTGGCTGGCGAATAGGCCAGATTGGATTCGACCTGGCGTTGGCTTGCAGCCCCTAGACGCTCGATTAGTGTTGTTACCTGGTCGGGGCCTTGGTTATAGGCGGCTTGCAGGCGGGCCTCTTCGTCTTCTGCATCCAAATCTTCCATCCGTCCGCCCTGTCCGGATGTGGCCGGGCGGCCGCACAACCAATCCCAAACGTGGCGCGACAGGTGCGGCTGTGCGTCGCCGTCGAGCGGTTGCCATTGGCTCAGTCGATTATTCCAGGTTGGCGCCTCCGGTTCGCCCATGCGGGTGAACTGGTACTTCAGCATATAGCGCTTGTTGTCTGAGTGGTTGGCTGTGGCCCGATGCCAGCTGTCGAAATTGACAATGGATACGGTGCCGGCCGGCCCGCACAAGCCCAATTCGTTTTCGCTGCTCTGGCCTGGCTCGGGATTGGAGATATGGTTGTACCACTGATGCCCTGGTATCACCCCGGTGGGCCCCATATCCGGGGTGACTTCCTGGGGGTAGTAAAAAGCCATGACCCAGCGACAGCGGTGATAGCGGATATTCTGGTCGAAGACGTAGTCGTCCTTGTGCCAGGTTTGTCCTTGGCTGCCAGGGGTGTTGAGGTGGCAGTAACGATGTGGGTGCATCAAATAACCGGGCCCCAGGAGGCTGCTCAGGGCACCGCGCACCGCCGGATGGGCAAAGACCTGTGCCAGGGCGGGGATCCGCGGGGCGATATTATTGCCGGGGTTGCCCTCTTGTTCCAAGAGCTGGTCCAGCTGGCGGCAAACCGAGGTGTGGAATTGGGCCGGCAAAGCGGCCTGCACCTGGACATAGCCCTGGGTGATGAACTGCTGCATTGCGGCGTCGCTGAGTAGGTATTGGGCGGAATTCATGATTTTTTCCTAGCGGCGGTCCAGGGCCCAGCCGGCCCAGGAGCGGATATATTCGTTGCCCTCTAGGCGGGCCTTTTGCAGGGCTGGTTGCGCGGCTTTGGGGGCGCCCCATTTGGCCAGCGCCATGACGGCGTTTTCGCGCAAGGGGGCATCGGATAAAGACCAGGGCGTCATGGCGCGGTCGTCTTCCAGGGCTTGGGCCAGGGCCGGTACTGCGACGGCGACCGCCTGGCCGATATTACCCAGGGCGTCGGCGGCATTGCGGCAGACCCATTCATTATTGTCGTGCAAAGACGCCGCCAATATGGGGGCCGCTTCACGGGCTGCCGGGCCCATGCACCCCAGCGCGCTGGCGGCTCCGGCGCGGACCCACCAGTCGGAATCTTGCAACGCCTCAATCAGGGCTGGCACTGCCGCGGCTCCGGCTCGGGCCAGTCCGTAGGGGCTTTCCAATTGGCTGGGATTGGTAAAATCGCCGCGTTCGAGATTGGCTTTCCAAGAGCGGGCGGATTCTGCTTTCAGGGCCGCCATTAAAACCGCCACCCCTTCATTGCCCAGCGCGCCCAGTTGGTAGATGGCATCGAGACGGGTGCTTTCGTCGGGACTTTGTTGGGCGGCGCGCAATTGTTGGACCGATTGCTCGGGTGGTGCTTGTCGGGACTGCCCTCCGTACCAGCGCCACAAAGTCCGGTAGAGGCCCGCATGGCGGCCACTGGGTTGCCACTGGCTGCGTTGTTCGGGCCGATTTTCCTGGGTGCGGGCAAAGAGGAATTTCAGCATATAACGGGTTTGATTCGAGCGGTTGGCCGTGGCCCGGTGCCATACCTCGTAGTGGGTGATAACCGCTGTGCCGGCCTTACAGGAAAGGGCCAGGCCTTCCACGTTGGAATCGGGATCGTCCATATAGTATTGGGTCCCGGGTACCAGGGCGGTGGGACCCATATCCGGCTCGACCGCGTGCGGATAGTACAGCAGCAGGGCGTAGCGGGTGCGGTGATAGCGCATATTGCCGCCCAGGGGGTAATCTTTGTGCCAGGCCTGGGCCTGACTGCCCGGCTGCAGGTCGTGGCAATGGCAATGGCGGTTGAGGGCGTAATTGGGTCCCAGAATGCCGGTCAAGGCGGCATCGACGGCCGGATCGGCCAATAGCTGCTGCAATAGCGGCACCCGCTCTAGCAGATCGTTGCCCGGATTGCCTTCTTTGGCCAGCAGGCGGTCGACTTGGTGGTGCAGCTGGCGGTGCAGATCGGCCGGAGCTTGAGGTTGTACCAGGTGATAGCCCTGGACAATGAAATTCTGCAGGGCGGCATCGCTCAATTGGGTCATAGGTTAGCGCTCCATATAGCGGCCGGCGCCGCTGAGAGTCGGGCTCTGGGGGCGGCCGGCGACTAGCTCGCCGTCTTGCACAAAGCCCTCCTCGCGGCCGGCCAATTCTTCCTGTAGCCGGCTGCGCCAGTGCTGTACCCGGTCGGGGCGGCTGCCGGACAAGTCGTTCATTTCGGTAGGGTCTTGGGTTAGGTCAAAAAGCAGTTGGCGCCCCGATTGGCTATACCAGATATACTTTTCGCGGCCGTCGGTGAGCCACTGGTTCGACTCGGGCCCCAGGACATGTTCGCCGTGCAGGTCGGTGCGCCAGTCGACCTGGTGTTCGCGGGCCAGAGGTACCAGGCTGTTGCCGTCGGCCTGGACCGGGACATCGATGCCGCCCAGATCGCAGCAAGTGGGCAGGATATCGCGCAATTCCACTGGCCGGTCAATGCTGCGGCCTGTCGTCTCTCCCTTCCAGGGACTGTTATTGGGCGGCCGGAATAACAGCGGCACCCGGGCCGAACCGTCAAAGGGCGTGCCCTTGGCCATCAGATTGTGTTGGTAGAGCATCTCGCCGTGGTCTGAGGTGAAGATAATCGCCGTATTATCGCCGGCCCCCGATTCGAACAGGGCCATGATCATACGGTTGAGTTGGTGGTCGATATGGGTGATTTGGGCGTAATAGGCCCGCCGGGCGTAGTCGCGCTGGGCTGCATCGGTGGGGATTGGGCTGTCGAAGCCACCCGGTTTGAGATCCCAGTCGACCCAATCGCCGACTTCGACCGGGGGCAGATCCTTGGCCAGATAGCGGTCGAGATAGTCGCGTGGTGGGTCGAGGGGCGGGTGCGGCCGGTGGTAGGAGAGCATCAGGAAAAAAGGTTTGCCCGGATCGCGGCGGCGCAAAAAGTCGATGCCTTGGGTTGTCACCCAAGAGGTGGGGTGCAGCATTTCGTCGTACACCCAGGGCCGGGCGGCATAGCCGTTGCAGCCGATGCCGGTGTCCAGGTAATCGGCCTCCTGGCGGCCCAGCTTGTCGCGCAGCCATATGGTATAATCGTCGACCAGGCCCAAGTCGTCGCGTTTGCTGCGCTCGCGGTGCAGATAGCCGTCGTGCAGCACGACGTTGTGGAAGCCCATTAAATTGCGCGCCGGGTGGGTGTGCATTTTGCCGACGCATTGGGTGTGGTAACCGCCGGCGGCCAGAGTGCCGGGCAAGGTGGTATCGTAATGCCAGTCGACCCGGTCGTTATAGCCGACAAAACCGTGGTGTCGGGGACTCAGGCCGGTGAGTAGCCCGGCGCGGGCGGGCACGCAGGTAGGGGTGGCCGAATAGGCCTGAGTGAAATTGACCCCGTCGCGTCCCAAGCGGTCCAGATGAGGGGTTTCTACCACCGGATGCCCTGCCATACCCAGGCAGTCGGCGCGCCATTGGTCGACGCAGATGAAGAGTATATTGGGTTGCTGGCTGGCCGTGGTCATGGATTTCCTTCGTGATTAGTGGCGTCCAAATATTTGGACGCCACTTAGACGGTAATCAACCTCTCTAATAGGCTGTGTCGCCTTGGCAGAGGAATGATTTCCCTGGTCGGCAGTGAAGGTACGGCGACTGACCCCGCCGTCAAGTAGTGGCCGGTCCGTACTCGCCCCCTTTGTTCCACCCCGGGTACTGCTCTTCCAGGGCCTGCAGGGTTTGTGCGTCGTAGTAGGGGTGACCGGCGGGGGGAAAGCGGAACAGTTCGCGGTCGTGGGCGGGCAGGCTGCCGATGAAGGCGCGGAAATGGGGGTCCTGGCCGACGTGGGTATAGTGTGCTACACCTTCCCAGGAGTGGTCGGCCCGGCCGTAGGCGAATTTCCATACGTAGCGCTGGCCATCGGACCGGGTATAGTCTGAGGCGGCATGCCAGGTATAATTATGAAAAATACCCAGCGAGCCGCCCGGGGCCACCATGGGCACCGCCCGGCTGGTGTCCTGGCCGTCGGCGGTGGCCAGGAAGCGGGTCGGGGCTTGATCCTCGTCGACGTCTTCAAGGTAGAACCAGAAAATGAGCTGGCTGTGACGGCGGTCTGTATGGGTGGCCGGCAAGAGGGAATTATTACCGTTGTCGATATGGGCCCGCTCGCCGTCGCCCTTGGCCCCCGGGTAGGTGACCAGCCCTAAGCCGGGGCGGTACTGGATGTGGTCGGTGCCCAACCAACGGCGGGCAAAGGCGATGGCCTCGCGGTCGAGAATGGCCTGGTTGAGGACCTGTTCGGGGTAGGGGAAATAATAGGCGTCGCGGCTGTTGGGCGGCGGCTCGTCGCGCACCTGTTCCCAGGGTTTGAGCAGACGCCGCAGGGCCTGGGCCATGGCGGCCCGCTGCTCCTCGGGGAAATAGCGCGGCACAATGGCATAACCCTGGGAGCACAGCTGGGTAAAGACGTCTTCGGTCAATCGGGGGCCCATTTGGTCCTCCTGGCTCAGGCGCCGAACTATTGGGCCGGCTGGACGTTATATTGATATCTGCAAGATTAACGCTACCCTATTGAATTGGCCGTTTCCAATAGAGCTTATAATCAACACGTCAACGAGGCAATATGAACCGTCGCACCATGCTATACCGCTTGGCCAGTCTGGGGCTGGTCGGCCTGGGCGCCTGCCGGGCCCGTTCCACCGATATCCTCACCGATATCGTCAACGACGCGGTGGCCGAGGCCGATCTGCTGGGTCCCGATTGCGTCCTGACTGCGGCCCAGACTGCCGGGCCGTTCTATTTTGATGTCGATCGGGTGCGACGCGATATCACCGAAGGTCGGCCCGGTGTGCCCCTGCGTCTGGTTTTGCGTATTGTCCGGGCCGATACCTGCCAACCTGTGCCCGATGCCTTGGTCGATATCTGGCATACCGATGCGGGCGGGCTCTATTCGGGCTATACTGGTCAGGGGGACGACGGCTCGATCGATACCCGGGAGCAGACCTTTATGCGCGGGGTCCAGTTAAGCGATGCCCAGGGACGGGTCGAATTCGATACCATCTACCCAGGTTGGTATATCTCTCGGACGCCGCATATCCATATCAAAGTCCATTTCGACCAGCGCACTGCGGTGACCTCGCAACTGTATTTTCCCGACCCAATCAGTCGGGCTGTATACGATCTGGAGCCGTACAGCGATCCGGCCCGTGGGGCCTGGCGGGTGACCAATGACAACGATTTTGTCTCTTCGCGCCCCGCAGAATTGGCGCAATTGCTGATGCGGCTGGACCTCCAGGGCAAGGGCTACCGAGCCTCTCATACCATTGGCATTGCCGGGGTTTAGAGATCGGTTTCTATGCCAACGGCGGCTGGTCCAGGGTCCGCCCTCTGAAATCGGCCAGGCGGTGGAAGGTGAGGTAGTTGGCGTCGTGGCCGTTGTGGGCCCCGTCCAGGCCGTCGTCGTAGGCGGTGCGCGACAGAATGGCCAGATCGTCGCCGTCAAAAAGCCAGTCGACGTATTGGAAGGCGTGGTTTTGCGGGTCGGGATGGTGCAGCACCACCGATTCGACCCGCCAGGTGTATAGATCGGCCGAAGAGGTGAGGACCAGGCGGTTGCGGTTGGCCGGCGGATCCTTCTGCTGGCAGCCCAGGGACCAGTAGCGTCGGCTGGTGGGGTCGAAGCGCACGGTGAATTTTACCCCGCCCCCCGGGAAGTCGATAAGGTCCTGCTCCCGATCGTGGTATAAGTCCTGGCCGTCGGCGCTGATATGCAGCAGCGCCGCCCGGTCGGCCCCCTCTTCCCAGCCGGCCCCCTGGGCGTTGGTGCGCAGCATATTGACCAGATCGCCCTGGGGCGTGACCACTACATTGCCCTCAATCCACTGCGAGTGCGACCACAAATGCTCGTATTCCCGGCTATAGCGCCAGTTTTCCGGCTGCAGTAAATCGGCCTCGGCTGGGGCCGACAGCACCTGGGCCCGCCACTGGGGCCGCTGGCCGTGGGCCAGTTCAAAGGCGCGCCACAGACGCCCTTGGTGCTCGACCACGGGTACCGGAGCGCAGTGGTAGCGGTCGTTCTTTGACAATAAGCCCGGTTGGCTCCAGTTGCGGCCGCCGTCGTCCGAGCGGCGAATGACCACCTGACCGTATTCCCGGGTCGTGCCCAATAGGTACAGGGCGCCGCGGTGCAAAAACAGGGTCGACCACCACTGGCCGACCAGCTCGGCTGCCCGCTGCCAGGTGCGCCCCCGGTCCTGCGATTGGTATACGACCGAGGTATCGTGGTTGGTACCGGATCCGAAGAAATCGTGTGTGGCCACATACGCGCCCTGCGGCAGGATGGCCAGGCTGGGGCTGCCGATATACTGGCGGCTGGCGGCGGGCGAATGGGTGACGACCACGCCGGGCACTATGTGGGTTGCTGTCGGTTTTTGCTCCATGTTTATTGCCTTCCTGTCTGTTCTGCTAGTCCAACCGCACCAGGCGCAGACCGAGGAATTCCCCGCGCGCATCGGCCGGGCTCCAGTCGCGGTAGGCCGAGCGCAGGAAGGGGGCCAGGCTGCCGAAGGCGCCGCCGCGGATCACGTGCACTCGGCCAGTGTTGGGGCCAGGGGGGTCTTGACGCGGCGCCTCGTCGTAGTATTTGGGGTCGTAGCGGTCCTGGCACCACTCCCAGACATTGCCGTGCATATCGAATAGGCCCCAGGGGTTGGGCAATTTGCCGCCCACGGTTTTGGTGCCGGCCGGGTCATTATTGCCCGCGTACCAGGCGAAAGAGCTGATCCGGTCTATACTGTCGCCAAAGGACCAGCGCGTCAGGGTCCCCGCCCGGGCGGCGTATTCCCATTCGGCTTCGGTGGGCAGGCGGTAGAGGGGGCTTTCGATCAAGGCGTTTAGACGGTCGATAAACAGCTGCGCCTCGTCCCAGGAAACCCGCTCCACAGGTCGTTGGGAGCCCGGGAATTGACTGGGGTTGGTCGTCATGACGGCGGTCCATTGGGCCTGGGTGACCTCGTGGGTGCCAAACCAGAACCCCCGGCTGATATGCACCTGGTGCTGGGGCCCCTCATCGGCTTCCCGTTCGTCTTCAAATTCGTGCGAGCCCATGACAAAGGAGCCCGAGTCGATCCAGGTGAACTCCATCGTCGTCCCCCCCGGCAAATGGGCGGTGCCGGCGAAAACTGCGCTGCTGTCCACTGCTTCGCCGCTGTCTGTGCGGGAGACGGCGGCGCGGAATTCCACTACGCCTTGGCCCCCCGCCACTTCGGCGCGTACCCGCACTGTCTGGGCTTGCTCACCCAGGGTGAGACGGGTGGCGGCCCGGCCCTGGCTGTCGGTGCGCACCCGCTCGGCCGAAAGTTGTCCGCTACCTGCGGCAATCCAGAATATCACTTCGCGGTCGATGACTCCCTGGCCCTGTTGGTCTACCACTTGCACGACCAGGGCCTGGTCGAGGGGGGTGCCGGGGGCGGCGACTTGGTCGTTGCCCGAGACGCGACTCAAAACCAGGGTGTCGGTCGCGGTGGGCGAGGGTTTGTCGCTGCAGGCCAAAAGGAAGCCCAGCCCCAGGATCAGGAGCATGCGGTGGAGCATAAAGGGAAATCCAGGGAAAGAAGAAGGAAAGTTACTCATAATAATTCTACTGAAAGGATATTTTTTTTACCATTTTTTGTCGCATCGTGGTGCTTTGCTGTAAAGGCGCTGCTGACCAATTCTATAAATAAATAGCCCTGACAAGGAGTACATGCCTCCCCCTAGCCTTGAGCTGCCCGCTCTTGTGGTCCAGGCCCAGACCGGCGACCACCAGGCCTTCACCCGGCTGGTGCGCCGTTTCCAGGATATGGCCGTGGGCTACGCCTACGTCCTAATCGGCGATTTTCACCTGGCCCAGGACGCGGCCCAGGAGGCTTTCGTCGCCGCTTGGACCGAGTTGCCGCGCCTGCGCGACCCCGGCGCTTTTGCCGGTTGGTTTCGGCGGCTGGTCTTTATGCGCAGCACCCGCTTTACCCGGGCCCGCAAAAGCGGCGCCGGCGACCCCGAGCAGCTGGTCGGCGACGATCCAGTCCAGCATATGGAAAGGCGGGCGCGGCGTCAGACTGCCTTCCGGGCTCTGGCCGCCCTGCCCGAAGAAGAGCGCCTGATCACTACCCTGTTCTATATCGCCCGTTACAGCCACGGCGAAATAGGCCAATTCCTCAATCTATCGGCCGCTACGGTCAACAACCGCCTGCGCGCCGCCCGCAAACGCCTGCAACAAGGAGCTCTGACCATGGCCCGAGACGGTCTGCAAGACAATGCCCCTTCCCGCAACCGGGATTTTGCTGCAAGCATCGCCGGTCTCACCCAGCCCGGCGCCATGCGCACCCCGCGTTATAACTACGGCATTGAGGAGGTCGATGGCCACGACGCCTGGGCCCTCTTTTGCGCCAGCGCCGCCGGCGATCTGGCCCGGGTGCAGGCGCTACTCGAGCGCGACCCCGCCCTAGTCAACGCCCAGTACTGGTACCAGTTTCCCATCCACATGGCGGTGCGCCAGGGTCATGCCGACGTGGTCCAGTTGTTGCTAGACCACGGGGCCGACCCGGGGCAGTCGCGCTACACCTATAACTCCTGGGATAAATTGCTCGATACTGCCGCCCAGCGGGGTTTTACCGCCGTGGAAAAATTGCTGGCGGCGGCCATGCAGCAACGCTTTGGCTACGATCCCGCCTTTGCCGCCGTGCGCGATGCCGTGCGTCAGCGTCAGCCCGATCGGGTCGCCGAACTACTAGCCGCAGCGCCGGCTCTGGCCACAGCGGCCGATGCCCTGGGCAATGGCGGCTTGCATTGGGCTGCCCTCACCCGCCAGGTGGGTCTGATTGACAGCTTCCTCGACTGGGGCGGGGCTATCGACGCCCGTCGCGCCGACGCCCAGACGCCGGTACAGGTGGCCCTCAACGGCGATTATTGGTACAAACACTGGCAGCATCGCAACGAATCCAAACCAACGCCGGCCCCACCGGATAAATGGGCTGTGATCCAGCACCTGTTGGAGCGCGGCGCCGAGTACTCCTTTGGTCTGGCTTGTGCCAAAGGCGACGAGGACCGGGTGCGCCAGATCTTGCAACAGCAACCTCGGGCCGCCGCCCAGCTCGACGCCCATGGTGCCAGCCCGTTGTCCTACGCCGCCCAATACGGTCACGCCGGCCTCGTCGAATTGCTGTTGCAGCAGGGGGCCGACCCCAACCGCGCCGAAATCCTGGCGCCCCGGGGGCGGGCGCTTTTTGAAGCGGCCGCCGGCAATAATCTGGAGATAGCCCAGATCTTGCTCAAAGCCGGGGCCGACCCCAATGCCGAGGTCGATTCGTCGGGCACCTGTCTGACCATTGTCGACTTCAAGCAACCCGATAAAAGCGGTCCCATGCAGAAGCTGCTGCGCGACCACGGCGCCGTCACCCCGCCCTGGGATATGTCGGTCGAGGATTTCAAGGCCCTGTTGCAGACGGCCGAGCCCAAGGACCAGGCGCCCGAATTCATCCACGAATTACTGGCCCACGACGACGCCGAATTGTACGATCTGTTTCTGCACAAATACGCCGATCACGTCGCCGCTATTGTCCCCACCGATATATGGGGCGGCAATCTACCGGGTCGGCCGCTGATTGAGAAATTGCTCGATGGCGGTATGGATCCGGGGCGGCCCAATTGGATTGGCCGCACCTTTTTGCACCTGTGCGCCGAAAAGGGCGCCAGAGATGTGGCCCAATTGCTGCTGGAGCGCGGCGCCGATTTGGAAGCGATAGATCTGGAATCGGGCGGAACGCCGCTGGCCGCGGCGGTGCGCCATGAGCAGAAAGAGATGGTGGTTTTCTTGTTGCAGAAGGGCGCCGACCCCGATGCTCCGGTTGAGTCGCCCTGGGCCACGGCGCGAGCCTGCGCCCGAGAGCAGGAGGACGACTCGATCAAAGAGTAAGGCGTTTCCAATAAAAAAGTCGTTCCATAGGGGCGGTTGGGTTATCTTGGGTTCCCCCAACCAGGAGAATCGCCCATGGGACTGAGTGAAGCCGAGAAAGTTACCTATATCGAAACGGCACAGGTGCTCAAAGGCAGCGACCGTCGGCAGTTTATGGCCCGGGTGGTCAAGAGTCTGGGTCCGGGAGGGCAGCGTCGGGCCGAAGCGGTGCTGGGTTGGAATCGCCAGACCATCCGCAAAGGGATGCACGAATTGGAGAGCGGCCTTCGGTGCGTGGACGCCTATTGGGCCCGAGGACGCAAACCGGCCGAAGCCCATCTGCCCCACCTGCTGGAAGATATTCAAGCGATTGCGGGGGGGCAAAGCCAAACCGATCCGACCTTTGAGACCACCCGGCTGTATACGCGCTTGAGTGCGGCCCAGGTCCGCCAGCAACTTATCGAGCAGAAAGGCTACCGGGAGGAGAGCTTGCCGACGGAAGAAACGATCCGGGTGAAACTCAATCACTTGGGCTACCACTTACGCAAGGTGCGCAAGAGCCAGCCGAAAAAAAGATCCCCCAAACCGATGCCATCTTCGATCAGTTAGCCCAGATCCATGCCGAAGCGGCCCAGGATGAGACGGTATTACGCCTGTCATTGGATGCCAAAGCCACCGTGTTGATTGGCCCCTTTTCGAGAGGCGGAAAAGCACGCTTCGAGGTGGCGGCCGCCGATCACGATTTTCACCCAGAGGAGAAGCTAACGCCCTTTGGGATCTTCCTGCCTGATAAGGATGAGCTGAGTCTGTATTTCACCCCCTCTCGGGTGACCAGTGACTTCATCGTGGATTGCCTGGAGGACTTCTGGCGGAAAAATCGGGCGCGCTTCCCCCAGGTCGAAACCTTACTGATCAACCTGGACAATGGACCGGAGAATCACAGTCGGCGCACCCAATTCATGAAGCGGCTCATCGACTTGGTGGATGCCTTTGAGATGACGATTAAGTTGGCCTATTACCCGCCCTATCACAGTAAATACAATCCGATCGAACGGGTCTGGGGAATCCTGGAACAGCACTGGAATGGGCAACTGCTGGATCGAATCGATACGGTCCTCAACTGGGCGCAAACCATGACCTGGAACGGCCAGCATCCGATCGTCCAGTGGGTCGAGAAAACCTATCAGACCGGCCAACGTTTAACCCACAAAGCTATGGCGGCGTTGGAACGGCGATGGGTCCGGTGTCCGGCCTTACCCAAGTGGTTTGTCCACATGGAACCCACGCCGACTTGATGCGGAGTGCTTATTTTTCTGGAAACGCCTTATTGGCGACTAACAGGGCCGGCGGCGATTAAAAAAGGTGCGCGGATATTTGGCGGGGCCCTTGGCTAGGGGCGGGAAATATCCGCACACCTTGAGGTCAATCTGGTAGCTGTCGTATCCTAGTCGTTTTTGCTGGCCTCTTCCTTCACCTCGCCCCAGGAACGGGCCTCGACGGCGGTATTGGCCTGGGCATCGGCTTCCACCTGCGTCCTTGAGGCACCTTCTGAGGTCTCTTTTTCCGCCTGTATAGCCTGGCGCTGGCGGATCCCCTCGGTGAATTCGGCCAGGTCCCAGCCCGCCCGTTGGATGGCCGCCTGCAATTCGTCGGACCACTCTTCCGGCGGGGCGGCCATGGCGCGGGCGATAACACCGCGTTTGAACTCGGCTAACGGGTCATCGCCGCCTTCGCTCTGGCTTTGGCGCTGGCGGGCCTCAGTCATAATCCGGCGTCCTTCCTCCGGGGTCATATCGCCGTTTTGAATAGCGGCGCGAAGACGTCTACCCAACTCCTCCAGATCGCTACCTCCGTTGCGCTCGCCCGCCTGGCGTCGGCGCAGGGATTCCAATTTTTCGCGGGCTTCTTCCTCGGTTATTTCACCGGCGGCAACGGCGGCGCGGGTACGCCTGGCTATTTCCTCCAGTTTGGCTCCGCCCTCTGCTTGCACCGCGGCCAATCTGCGCTCTACGGCGGCCCATTTTTCGCGGGCTTCTTCCTCGGTTATTTCACCGGCGGCAACGGCGGCGCGGATGCGGCGGCCGAATTCTTCGAGTTCGATCTTGATCTTATTTTCCTTGTCGAGCCCATGCTCTTGCCGTTGGCGGATGCCGGCGGCGATCTCCTCGATAGTGCTATCGGGTTTGAGCTCGAGGATGCGGGCCTTCAATTCGTCGGACCATTCGTCCGGATCGGTGGCCATGGCCGCCCGCCAGATTCGGGCTTCGGCTTCCTTCTCCCCCTGTTGTTGCTGTTTCTCCTGGCCCAGACGCACGCGTTTGGCAATGGTGTCGATATCGTAGCCGGCGGCGGTGATCTGGTCTTTCAACTCCTGGGTCCACTCTTCCGGCGGCGTGGTCTTGACGGTTTCCCAGTCGACGCTGTCGCGGTCCTGGGCGACGCCCGAGGAGGGCAGGGTGACGGCGGCCAGGGCGCACAGGGCAACGGCGGCCAACAGGCGGGCTCTGGCGCCCATGCGGCGGGTGCGGCCGCCCAAAGTGCGGTGGATGCGCAGCGCCAAGTCCGATTCGGCGGCAAAATTATTCACGATGGGGAGTCTCCTCGTTAGTTGAGCATGTGTTTTTCGCTGTGCCAGGGCGGCGATATTGGTCAGGCCGCGGGCATAGGCTTCGGGGTGGCCGGTGGCGCCGACCACCAGGTCGTCGCAGGCCTGTTCGGCTTCGCGCCGCAGCATGCGGCCGCAGAGCCAGGATACGGGGTGAAAGAACAGGGCGGCGGCGACCAGACGATGCAGGAGCAGGGTGAAATTGTCGCCGCGGCGCACGTGCGCCAGTTCGTGCATGAGGACCAGTCTGAGTTCCTCGGAGCGCAATTGCTCTACCAGGTCGGCGGGAAAGACGATTAGCGGTCGCAAGATGCCCAGTACCAGCGGCGAGCCGACGGCGGGGAAGGTGGCCACCTGGACCCCCGGATACAGATTGAGGGCGCGCCGGGCCCGTTGCAGGGCGTCGAGTAGCGGGCCTTGGTGTTGCACCAGGGCCCGACGTCTGAGGTGCCAGACGACGCCGTAGCCCAGCAGCATCCGCCCAACCAGCAGGGCAACCCCGATCAGCCACAGCGCCGCCAGCCAGCCGGCCGGCGTGAGGCGCACGATTTTGGGAGCGTCGAGTAGCGGGGCGGCCGCGCCTGGTGCTTGAAGTGGTTCGAGGCGCAGCGCCGAAATGGCCTTGCTCAGCGACGCCCAGCCGGGCTCGGCCAGGGGCAGCAAGGGCGTGAATACGGTCCAGGGCGAACTGATGGCGAGGGCCACGATGGGCTTGAGCAGCACCAGGGCCCACAGCAGATGGCGTAGGGCCGGTGATTTTATGGGCAACAGTCGGCTTGCCAGCAGCACCAGCGCCGCCAGCGCCGCCAGTTCAATACTGAGCGGGGCGAGCCAATTCCACAGCTGGGTGCCCAGCTGGTTGAGGGCGGCAATCATTAGCTACCCTCTTTTTTGCGTTTGAGGGCCCGGCTGAGTTCGGCGCGGATCGATTTTAATTCTTTTTCACTGAGCGCCTGGCCGTCGAGCAACTGGCTAACCACGGCCTGGGCCGAGCCGGCAAAGAACGAATCGATCACTTCACCCAGCGAGCGCCGGCCCATATCCTGGCGCGTGACCACCGGGCTGTAAAGGTCGAGCCGACCCTCCCGCTGCGAGACCAGAAAGCCCTTGTCGCGCAGGATGCGCATCATGGTCAGGACCGTATTGTAGGCCATCGGTTTGACCGCTTCGAGCCTTTCCTGCACCTGCTTGACGGAGACCGGTGAGTCGTCCCACAGGACGTTCATGATGAGCGTTTCGAGGGGGGTCAGCCTTTTGTCGATTTTTTCTTTTTGGGCCATTAGACGATCCTTTAACTAAGAATTTAGTTTTCAATTTATCCGATACCCGACGGTTTGTCAACTATAAGTTTAGTAGTAATACTCTGGCCTACTTGGCTTTGTTCGGCGGCTTTTTTAGCCTTACCCTATTCTGTCGTTGTGCTTGGTTGTCTGAAAACATGGTGGATTTGCCCTGCACTGTCCGGAGAGAAGGAGGAAAGTTCATGCAAGTTGTAGTGGCCCTCGACCAGGGCACGACCAGTTCCCGGGCTTTGGTTTTTGACGCGGCGGGCACCGTCCTGGCCGTGGCGCAAGAGGAATTCGCCCAGCATTTCCCGCAGCCGGGCTGGGTCGAGCACGAGGCCGAGGAAATCTGGCAGAGCCAGGCCCAGGTTATCGCCCAGGCCGTGGCCGCCGCCGGGGTTGCTCCCGGCGATATTGCCGCCGTCGGTATCGCCAACCAGCGCGAGACGACGCTGGTCTGGGACCGCCAGACGGGTGTGCCCATCCACCGGGCCATTGTCTGGCAGGACCGCCGCACCGCCGCGCATTGCGACCGCCTGCAGGCCGAGGGCCACGGCGCTGCTATCCAGGCCAAAACAGGACTTATAGTGGACGCCTATTTCTCCGCCAGTAAAATCGCCTGGCTGCTCAATAATGTCGACGGTGCCCGCGCCCGCGCCGAGGCCGGCGAGTTGGCCTTTGGCACCATTGATACGTGGCTGGCCTGGAAATTGAGCGGCGGCCGGCTGCATATTACCGACGCCAGCAATGCCTCGCGCACCCTGCTCTACAATATCCATCAGCAGCAGTGGGACCGCGAACTGCTGGAGCTATTCGATTTCCCCGCCAGCTTGCTCCCTGAGGTCCGACCGTCGTCCCAGGTCTACGGTGAAATCACCGCTATCCCCGAGTTGGCCGGGGCGCCGCTGGCCGGCATGGCGGGCGATCAGCAGGCGGCCACCTTCGGCCAGTTATGTCTGCAGCCGGGGATGGCCAAAAATACCTACGGCACCGGTTGTTTTATGTTGCTCAATACCGGCGCTCAGGCCCAACAATCGGCCAACCAGTTGCTGACCACCATTGCCTGCCAGCGCGACGGCCGTACCGATTATGCTCTGGAGGGTAGTGTTTTTGTCGGCGGCGCCATTGTCCAGTGGCTGCGCGACGGTCTGGGTATTATCGAGTCTGCGACACAGATCGAGGCGCTGGCCGCCTCGGTGTCCGACAACGGCGGCGTCTATCTGGTGCCGGCCCTGGCCGGGCTGGGGGCGCCGTATTGGGACCCGTATGCCCGCGGCACCATTGTCGGTCTGACCGGCGGGAGTACGGCCGGCCATATCGCCAGGGCGGCGCTGGAGGGCATCGCCTTTCAGGTAGCCGATCTGGCCCGTGCCCTGGACGCCGATGCCGGGGCGCCAATGGCGCAATTGCGCGTCGATGGCGGGGCGGCGGCCAACGATTTGCTCTTGCAATTCCAGGCCGATCTACTGCAAATCCCGGTGGTGCGGCCCACCACCCTTGAAACCACGGCGCTGGGGGCGGCCTATTTGGCGGGACTGGCCGTGGGCTACTGGCCCTCGACCGCAGCGCTGGCCGACAATTGGCAGATCGACCGGACCTTTGAGCCGCAGCGGACTGCCGTCCAGGTCGAAGAATTACAGGGGCGTTGGAGTGAGGCCGTAGGGCGTTCGCGCCACTGGGCGTCCAGCTCCTAGTGGCGGCCATGGACCGGGTAGTCCCAAATAGTTGCCTTGATGGCGACGGAACTGGGCGCGATTCGGTATAGAGGGTCCGCTCGTCGCCTTCTATGAATTGACCAGGGGGCTAGATGGTGGCCTGAAGTCGCTGCTGGGCTCTGTGCCTATATTATTGACTCCAACAATAGAGAAAGGAATTTCTATGGCCGCCCTCGACGGCATTCGCGTACTCGACTTCACTCAGGTAATCTTTGGTCCGGCCGCCACCCAGGTGTTGGCCGACCACGGCGCCGACGTGATAAAAGTGGAACGACCCGGCCAGGGCGACTTGGCCCGGGCCTTTGGTCCGTGGAAGGGCGACCAAAGCCTGCCCTTTGCCAGTCTCAATCGCAATAAGCGCTCGCTGGTGGTCGATCTCAAGGAGGCGGAGGGGCTCCAATTGATCCATCGCCTGCTGGAGGGTACAGACGTGCTGGTGCACAATTTTCGCTCGGGCGCGGTGATGCAAAAACTGGGGCTTGATTACGATTCACTCAAAGAAAAGTATCCGCGTCTGATCTACGCCGCCGGTTCGGGCTATGGTTCGAGTGGGCCCTATGTCGAGCGCGGCAAGGGCGGCCACGAATCGATGGCCCAGGCCCTCAGCGGCATGGCGGCGCGTTTTATTGGGCCGACCGATACGCCGCAGCGCTTGCCCTATACGGTGGCCGATTTCACCGGTGGAATGCTGCTGGTACAAGGGGTGCTGTTGGCGCTGTTGGCCCGTGAACGCACGGGGCAGGGCCAGTATCTGGAGACCTCCTTGCTCGACGGTATGATGACTCTGCAGGCCTGGGAGACGACGCGGCTGCTCAACGCCCCGCACGAGACCGACGATGGCTCGGGCGGGGCTACCGACCCCAACGGCAATCCGCTGGATGGAGCGGTGTTTAAAACGGCGGACGGTTTTTTGATGGTGACGGCGCTGTTTAGGCCTTTCGATGTGTTGATGCAGGATCTCGAGGAGGCCCTGGGGGTAGAAGGCCTGGCGGGGGACCCGCGCTTTGCCTCGCTGGATAAGGCCAAAGAGCACAGGGCGGCGTTGCGGCAACAGCTCGACCCCGTTTTTTTACAGCGTCCTAGCCACGAGTGGGTACCGCGTTTGGAGGCCCGCGATATTCTGGTGGCGCCGGTCCGCACCACGGAGGAGGCTTTGCAGGACCCCCAGCTTGAGGTCAACGGCATGTTGGTCGAGGTCGAACATCCAACCCTGGGCACACTGCGCCATGTGGGGCCGCCGCTGCGGTTGCAGGGGACCCCGGCGCAGATTAAACGGGCGGCGCCGCTGTTGGGCGAAGATACCGCGGATGTATTGCGCACGGCGGGCTTGAGTGCAGCAGAGGCGGAAGATCTGCACCAGCGCGGCATTGTCGGCTGAGACCAAAACAAGGGAAACAATTAAAAATGGCCGAATACGAATTTGTCCTCTTTGAACAACGCGACCACGTCGCCTGGATCACTCTTAACCGGCCCGAGGTACTCAACGCTATGCACCCGCCCATGGCCGCCGAATTGCGCGCCGTTTGGCAGCGGTTGCGCGACGACGACGAGATCTGGCTGGGTGTCCTCACCGGCAGCGGCGAACGCGCCTTTAGCGCCGGTTCCGATCTCAAGTGGCGCGCCGAACAGGGCGAGGGGGCCCGCCAGCACAACCGCGATGAAGTGGCCGATGCCGAGGGCGTGGGCTTCCAACGCGGTCGCAATTGCTGGAAGCCGTTGCTGGCTGCGGTCAACGGCTATGCCGTGGGCGGTGGGCTAGAATTGGTGCTGGGCTGCGATATTGTCGTGGCCGCCGAGCACGCCCAATTTGGTCTGCCCGAGGCGCGGCGGGGGCTACTGGCCGATGGAGCCGGTATCCACCGGCTGGTACGGCGCATTCCCTACAGTATTGCCATGGGCATGGTGTTGACCGGGGAATTTATCGACGCGGCCCAGGCCCACCGCGTTGGCCTGGTCAACGAAGTGGTGCCGCAGGACCAGCTGCAGGCGACTACCGAAGGTTGGGTGGAACGCATTAGGGCCTGCGCCCCGCTGTCGTTGCAGGCCAGCAAGGAAGCGGCCTTACGCGGGCTGGAATTGCCGCTGTGGGAGGCCATGGGGCAGACCTTTCCCATGGGCGACCGACTCTACGATTCGGAGGATTTTATCGAAGGCCCCAAGGCCTTTGCCGCCAAGCGCCAGCCCGAGTGGAAAGGGCGGTGAGAGAAAATGACCATCTCCCAACTACACGCCCGTGCCGCTCACCTCAAAGGCGAATTGCAGGCGACCCGCGACCTAATTGCCCAGGAGACGCACGACCCGGCGGCCCTCAGCGCCGAACTGGCCCGCACTCGGGCCTATGCTTTTAGCGCCCAGGCCGACTCGGTCGAAGAGAGTATTGCTGGTTGCGCCGAATCACTGGGCCGCTACGGTTTTTGCGTTATTGACGACGTTATTCCCAGCGACCAGATTGAGGCTATCCGCGATGAAATCCAGGTGGCCCAGGCGATCAGCGCGAAAAATATACAGAGCATTCAGGGGCTGCATGAAGAGACGGGACTGGGGGGGCAGGCCCTGCTTGACCAGGCCGCCGCTCACCAGGTTGAATTGCGACCGGTGCGGCGGGCGGGGCATCCGCCCAAACCGCCCAACGATATTGTCTGGATGCCTCAATACGCCCGGCAGCTGGCCAATCCGGTGGTCACCGCCGTGGCCCGCCGCGTCCTCGACGATCACCTGCGCATTGCCCAGTTGCATCCGCGTTTTATCGAGGGCGATAAGGCCGACGGCAGCAAGGGCGGTTTTGGCTCTGCGGCTCTGCGGGGCCGCGCCAATACCCGCGAATGGCATACCGACTGGCCCCACGACCTGTCGGCTTACGGGGGCAATAACCCGGAGCAGAACGCTGGTTGTATCCGTCAGCCCTTCCCCGATATGGCCATGTGTCTGGTGATGATCTGGTATCTCACCGATGTCGACGAAAACTCGGGCGGGACCTGGGTGGTGCCCGGATCATTCAGAGATAAACGCAACCCGCGGGGACCGGCCGACGGTATCACCGTTACCGCGCCCATCCCCGGCGATATGCAAGTGACGGCCAAGGCCGGCTCGGTCTATATCCAGGATTCGCGCTCTTGGCACGCTTCGCCTATGCACAATACGGGCCAGAAACGGATTGCCGTGGTCAACCGCTGGTGCCCCTGGTGGCTGGCCGTCGACGACTACGCCCCGGGTGGCGCTTTTAGCACCAGCATTGTCTGCCGGCCGTTGTCGCAAGCCGAATACCGCGCCTTGCCGGCGGATTTGCAGCCCTATATGCGCCATCTCTGTCCCGACGAGCAGGATACCCTGCAGCAGCCCGTACTCGATCGTGCCCAGGCGGCCAGGGACCGAAACCAGTTGGGCTTTGGCAAGCTGGAAGAAGACCCCGACAGCCTGGAGGGGGCCAACGATCATATCCGGGTACCGATTAGGCCGTGAGGTTTCTACTGCTTCTCCCAAGGCGGAACGGACGACCTTCTGCGTTTTCGAGTCTTTGCGCCAGCCAAGTGTTATCTCTCCCACTTAGACGGGCAATAATCGCACCACTTGCGGGGTGACTTACGGGGCTACTTGCGGGGTGATTTGGCTGGCCTCCTCGACCGGCTGCCGCGCAACTTATAGCGGATTAGGCCGGCTTGGCAAGCTTGAACTGGGCCAACGCATTTTGGCTGAGTCCACCCCGCACCAAGGCTTCCCAACTGCGCACCGGCGATTGGCCGAGGTCGGTTAGGAGATGGGTCCGTAAATCGCCGACCGTCTCGTCCTGCGGACCCAGATGGGCCAGACGGGTTAGGGCATCCATAGCAAAACCGACATCAATGACGTTTTTGTCAGTGCCGACAACTTGGCGCAAGGTTGCTATAGTCGGCTCTAGGGCCGAGCCCAGTACCGCCCCCCCGTGCGAAGACAGGATCACCAGCGACCACAACGCGTTTTCTCGTACCGCCGAGCGCACCGGCTTGAAGCGCTTCAGGCCAAAGTCAATGCCGTTGCCTTCGCAGACGTCGCATTCGTCGGTGGGGCGGACGAATTTGATGCTGCGGCCCTGGGCCCGGTCCATGGCCAAGCGATTTTCTTCGCGCCGCAAACTTTCCACTAACGCTTCGACACAGGCGGGGATTAACTCGGCACCTACTGCTGTAGCCACGGCGCGCCGCCCCAGGCAACCCAACGTCCCCGCCGCCACCGAGCGCACATAGACCGAAGGGTCTTCTCTAAGACGGGCCACCACTACTTGCATCACTTCGTTGGTAAGAGGACTGGCATCGCCCAGGCCGTAAACCCCGGCTTTGCGCACCCATTTGATGGGAGACTGCGCCGCTTTGAGAAAGGTCTCGGTCGCCTCGGGGCCCACTGCAACCAGCCCGTAGGTAGCGGCGCGGCGGACACTTTCGCGGTCGCTGTATAGCGCCTGGCCGAGATGTCGCAGCGCCAGTCCTGTATCGCCGATGGCGGCCAATTGGTACGCCGCGCCAATGCGGACGGGCTCGCCGGGGTCGTCTTTGGCGTGGAGTTGGGCGAAGAGACGGTCGGCCTCCTGCTGCCGCTCCACATTCGACAGGGCGGTCGCTTCAGGACGCGGCGGCGGTGTTTGCCCGGTATGCATCCAGTGATAATGGTAGCGCCAAAGGGCGGTGAGATCGTCGTTGGCCGTGGCCAAATCGCTACCCGTCAGTGGGTCGACGCCCAACCCCTGCCAATCGACTTCACCCAGCCGATCAGTGCTTTGCTGATTTACGTCGGTTGTGCGGTAGATCCAAAAGCGCCACATAAAGCGGGGGTTGTCTTTCCAGGTCTGCCAGTCGTCGCGGCGGTGGTTGCCCCGATGGAAGGTATTGTGCGAATACAGCACTACACTGCCGGCTTTGAGCGGCGCCGCTTCAAATTGCTGCGCCAGGGGCCATTTTAAATTGGTGATCGCCTCGCGCATGCGAATGTCGTGGGCGGTGCGGCGGTGGACGATATCGTCGGACTCGTATTGGGAATCGGGGCCGCTGACTGGCTGGCCGTCCATGCCGCTGAGCTGGTAGTTGAAATCGAGGTGGTCGGCGCCGGCGAAATTGTCGTGGTTTTCCTCGTGGTTAAAGGCCCAGTAGTGCGTGTACGGGGCTGTGGCAGTGGGTCCCATATCCGGGGCGACGCTCTGGGGGTAGTAGAGCATTTCGATCTGCACCGCCTGGTGGTGGCGCTGTTTTCTGCTGTTGTAGGGCGCGTTGTCGTCTTTGTGCCAGGCCTGGTCGTGAGAGCCGCTGGCAAAAGTGGCGTTGTGGGTGAAGGGGACAATGGCCCAGTTTTTCCCGACCAGCTGGTTGCAGGCGGCCACCAGGCCAGGGGCGTTTAAAATCTCCAGCACCTCTGGGATGCTCGACGGCGTGACTGACTGGCCGGTGTCGGCCGCCTGTTTTTCTTGGGCGTAGATGCGCTGGTGCACTTGGGGCGCAATACCGAGGCTTTCGGGGGCCAATACGACCAGTCCGCGGCTGGCGAAATCCTGTAGCAATTTTTCCGGGGTGCTATAGGCCAGCCCCGTCGGGGCAGAAATCTCTTTCTCACTCATGCGCGTTCTGTTTCACCTCTATTTTAATTCGGGATTCTCTGCTCCTTAGAGCGTGGGATGGATACGGATAATGGTACATAATTCAACTTTAACTTGAAATATGTACCAAATAAAAACGATCCGTCTAGTGGTCTAATTTTTATTATTTGATGGATGCGTTAAAAACGCCGATCTTTGAGAATGCTTGTCCTCTCTCTCTCATTCAAGGAAGTTTTTCCATGCCATCCAAACGCTACCACGTCCTATTAAGCGAAGCGGAGCGGGCCTATTTATCCGAGCTCATCTCCACCGGTGTGTCGTCGGCGCAAAAACTGACGCGCGCCCGGATTCTGCTCAAAGCCGATCAAGCCGGCTGGACCGATGCTCACATCAGCGCGGCGTTAGAGGTGAGTCGGCCCACCGTCGAACGGGTGCGCAAAGCCTTTGTCGAACAGGGCCTGACCGGGGCCCTCAACCGCAAGCCCCGGGTCCGGCCCGGCAACCAGAAGTTTGATGGCCGGCACCAAGCCCAGCTCAGTGCGCTGGCCTGTGCACCGGCCCCGGAAGGGCGTAGCCGATGGACCTTGCAGTTATTAGCCGACCAGATGGTGCAGCTGGAACACGCCGCCTCGATCTCGAAAAGTAGTGTGCGTGGGTTGCTAAAAAAAACCAACTCAAACCCTGGTTGAAAAAACAATGGTGTATTCCGCCCGAGCAAAACGCCGCCTTTGTTTGCGCCATGGAAGAGGTCCTCACCCTCTACCATCGGCCTTATTCGGCGGGGCATCCGGTGATCTGCTTTGATGAAGCGGGCAAGCAACATCTCAAGGAACAGTGTCATCCTTTGCCGCTGGAGGCGGGGCAACCCCGGCGGTATGATTATACCTATGAACGGGCGGGGGTCAGTAACCTGTTTATGCTGTTTGCCCCCTTGGAAAACTGGCGGCATGTGAAAGTCACCCATCAACACACCATGATCGACTTTGCCCAGTGTATGAAAGAGCTCAGCGATACGCATTGCCCCCACGCCGAACACATCACGGTCGTGTTGGATAATCTCAGTACGCATAAACCGGCGGCCTTGTATCACGCCTTTGCGCCCCATCAAGCCCGTCGCCTATTGGATCGATTGACGTTTGTTTATACCCCCGTGCATGGCAGTTGGCTCAACATGGCCGAAATTGAATTGAGTGTGCTCCAACGACAATGTCTGGATCGGCGCTTACCCGATCAAGCCAGCCTAATGAAAGAAGTCGCCGCCTGGCAAGAGCAACGTAATCAAGCCGCCTGTACCATCGACTGGCGTTTTACTACGGACGAGGCACGCATCAAATTAAAACGACTCTATCCATCCGTTAATAAAAATTGAACCACTAGTATTGAAAACCGACGCGATACCGTACACTATGCATGCATAATTCTATCAACCTCAACAAGGACGCCCATATGTCTGCTCTAGACCAAGCTGCGGCAAATGAATACGGCCGGGTGCGCATCACTGCTCTAAAGGCTATGGAACTGAGGAATTCTACCGGACAAAGCCTGGTGCGTATAGATACCGACGCCGGCTTGTACGGCATTGGCGAAGCGGGCGTGGCCGGGCCCGCTTGCCGGGCCAATCTGCAATGGCTGGAAAAGGTGCTCATCGGCGCCGATCCGCTCAATATAGATAAACTCTACCATCAGATGATGGGCTTGCAGCATACGTACCAGGCGCACGTGCCAACCATTAGCGGGGTAGATATTGCACTGTGGGACCTGGCCGGCAAAATTCTCAACCGGTCCGTCAGCCAGCTGTTGACCGGGCGCTTTCGCGAGCGCGTTGAAATCTATTTTGGTGGCGGGCCCGCCGACTGGAACGACCGCGCCGTGGTCGACGATTGGGCCGCCGAACTCCGCGCCCATCCGCACGGCTACCGAACGGTGAAATGTTCCTTTCCGCTGTCTCCCAACGCCGGGCTGTCGCGGCCTTTTGAAAACGCCGGTCCGAGCCAGTCTTTAAAGCAGACTGATTTCAGAGTTATTGGCGCTAATTTCGCTACCTTGCGCGATGCCCTGGGCTGGGATATGGATTTTATCGTCCATTGCCACAACGAGTGGGATGTGCCCACGGCTATGGGCATTTGCCGGGTGGTAGAGGAAGCGAAGCCCCTGTGGGTGGAGGATCCACTGCAGGTATGGTTCTCCGACGGCTACAAAGCGCTTCGGGCCGCTTCGCCGGTGCCTATCTGCACGGGCGAGAAGATCGAGGGTTTCCGCGCCTTCTTTCCTTATATAGTCGAGGGCGGCATCGACGTTTTGCACCCAGATCTGTGCTGGTGCGGCGGTATTAGCGGCGGCCGCAAAATTGCCGAGCTGGCCGACCATTACGGCCTGCCAGTGGCCTTGCATAATTGCGGCACCCTGGTGCACAATATGGCCAATATTCATTTTGGCGCCTGCGTGCGCAATTTCAGTATGAGCGAATCGCGGCTGTATGCCCGCGACTACATCGCCGAGATGGGCGGGCTGGACGGCTACGATTTTGTTGATGGCAAAATAGCCGTGCCCGACGGGCCGGGTTTGGGGATCGAACTGGTGCCCGAGGTGCTGCGCGCCGAGCTGAAGGAGGGCGAGCCTTTTTGGGAATGAGCGGCTTTGTCAGAAATGGTTGCTTTGGACGAACATACGTTGAGCATGTGGACGCTAGCTCGTCGGTCCGACGCGCCGATCAGGAGGAAGGAGACCGCGAGTTTACATCGAGTCGGACGCCCAATGCGCCCAGGACCCGACACACGGTATCAAAGCGGGGTTGCGCGCCCGGCTTGAGAGCTTTGTACAGGCTTTCCCGTCCCAACCCGGCGGTGGCCGCTACCTGGGCCATGCCGCGGGCTTTGGCCACATCGCGCAACGCCACCAAAAAGGCATCGGGATCGGGGTTTTCCAAGGCCGCTTTTAGATATTCGGCGATGGTTTCCTCGTTATCCAGGTAGTCGCTGGCATCGAAGGGCGCCAGTCCCAGGGGGTTGGTCTCGCTCAAGATTTACTCCTCTCTCAAAAGTCGGGCCATATCTTGGGCCCGGGCAATATCACGTTGTTGTCCGCGCTTAGTACCCCCGCAGAGCAGGGCGTACACTACCGGGCCAATGCGGATAAAATAGATCCGATAACCCGGACCGAAGTGCAGCCGCATCTCCGACACTCCGCCTCCCACCGATGTGCAATCGCCGAAATGGCCGCGTTCGGCCGAGCGGATTCGTTCGATGATGCGGGCTTTGCCACGGACATCTTTGAGTTTGTCCAGCCAAGTATCGAAGGCGGCGGTGCGGAGGATGGTGTTCATGCAATAAATGTATCCGAATAGATACAGATAGACAAGACAGAATGCCTAATGATGTAGCGCTCGCCCGACAACAGACTTCCTTCCGCTTGCTGGCCTACAATCTGACGTTGTATTTAAGCCTGCTTACGGCGATCCCCTCTCTGTCCATCAAGCGGCGTTTGTTGTTGGCCGCCACCAGTCTGCCTTTGGTCGTAGGCTTGCATGTGCTGGATCTGGCCTTGGTGGTCGAAAGCAAATTACTTACTCTGTTGGGCCAGCCCGAATCGCTGGCCAGTGCGGCGGGTATATGGTTTGCCGCCGTCAAATTCAGCCATTCCTTCAGTGTGCTGGCTTTTAGGCAGGCGGCCCCGGCCCTGGTATTGTTGGCGCAATGGGCGGTGGCGCGGCGCTGGTGGGACGGCGATAGACCGGCGGCGGGGTGAAACTACGAGGCACCGCAGCGCCCCATCCGACCAAAACACCGGTTCGCTATAGTTGCCATGCCGGTGCCATATAAAGGAGTAAAAATGCAGCACATAATAACGACCGTTTGGAAAGCCCAGACGGCGACCAACTTCAATCGATACTGGAGGCGTTCGGCCACTTCCCTGTGGCTGGTGCTCCTACTTGTGACTATGACTATTAAAACTGCAACAAGCGAAGTACTATACGAAGGCTTGCCCACCGGTCCGGGCCTTATCCTCGAAGACCGAGATGGCCGTATCCACGTCGCCGTGCCGGGTGAGTCCGGTACAGGAGGAGTCCTTGGCGGTCAGGCCGACACCTGGGAAATCTGGCACCAGGGCCCTGTCCAGGGCCTGCAAGTGGCCCCCGACGGCGCTATCTGGCTGGCGGCCGGCGAGCAGATCTTGCGCTACCCGCGCCAAGGCGGCGACCCCGTGGAGCGCACGCCTTCTTTTATGCCCCAGGGAAAACCGGGGGCTCTGCTGGCCACGCGCGGGGGCGAGGTGTGGTGCGCCAACTGCGCGGCCATGCGGGGCGGCGATGCGTTATTTGAGACGGCACCGTCGGGCCCGGAGGGCTGGACTATTACGCCCACTACCGAAGACCCCTTTGGCAATACCTGGGCCATGGCCCAAAACGGCGAGCAGCGCGACTTGGCCGTGCACAATCGAGAATACCCGCACGGTTGGCGGCTTATTGGCTTGCCCCCTGAACAAACTGCCGGGGCTTGGGCCGGGGTCATCACCGACGGTTCCGGTTTTCTCTGGATTGGCCTGGCGGGGGCGGCGCTGCAGGTCGATCCGCGCTCGGCAACCGGCTACCGCGCCTTTCCCACGCAGGTCGACAACCGGATTACGGCCATCGCCCCGGTCTCGGGAGGCCAGGTGGCCCTGGGCTTTGCCGATGGCAGTGTGCGCGAATTGACTGTCGAGGCCGAGGGGGAGCCGCAGTGGAACACGGTCCTGGAAGCGGGGTCCAGCTCGGTGCAGGCCCTATTGCATGCCCGCGACGGCGGCTTGCTGGTCCTGGCCGGCGGCACGTTGCAGCGCACCGAGGCGTTACAGGCGACTTGGCACCAGTATTGGGACGAGCAGCCGCGCATGCCGGTGGGCAACCACGACCATATCTTTGCCCGCATTGGCGACCGGCTGTACACCGCTGGCGGCAAGACCTTTTACGGCTGGCCGGCCTCGGAGTGGGTCAACCTCGACCACGTCTGGTCGTATAGCATCAACGACGGCAGCTGGCGCCTTGAGCCGCCCATGCTGGAACCGGGCAAGGCTTATTCGGGCATTGCCCCGCTCGATGGCGAATTATGGCTGTTAGGAGGATTGTTCCGCGATCCGAACGGCCGTCACGGCACCCGGCCGACGGCGACCGTCGAGATTTACGACCCCCAGAGCCGCACCTTCCGTCTCGGTCCGCCCCTGCCCAGTCCGGCCGGGCAGATTGTCGGCCTCACCGTGGGCCAGCGGCTGTATTCCTTTGGTGGCGACGACGAGCAAGGCAACCGCTCGCCGCAGGTGCTCAGCATTGCCGCCGGGGAGACGGATTGGAGTCGTCACACCGATGCACCGGGGCCCATATTGCAGGCCAGCGGCTGCGTTTTGGATGGCAAGGTCTATATCGCCGCCGGTCGGGCCTCCAACAGTCCGGGCCTCTTTGTCTACGATCCGGCGCAGGACCAGTGGAGCCAGATTGAGCACCCGCAACGGGCCCCCAGCGCGCCCATGTGCGCGGTCTTTGAGGGCAAGATTTGGGTCATGGGGGGACGCGGCGCCGACGGGGCCCAGACTACTGTATTTGCTTATTCGCCGGAGAGCGGCCAGTGGGAACGGGGTCCCGACCTGCCCTTGCCCGTCAGCTGGGCGGCGGCGGCCGAGGTCAATGGGCAGTTACTGGTGGCCGGCGGCGCCTACGAAGACGCGCGGGTGGGTAATTTCTTCAATACCGACCGTGTCTTTTTGCTGCGCACCGGCCGCTAATCTAAGGGTCGTTTAAATGTGGAACATCGCCCCGCTGTCGCTCTGTTGTCTCCCATCCTCTGTGCGGCAGTGGGGCAGATGCTGCTGGATAGCTTCGATCAGGGTATCCAGCTCGGTCTGACGGGTGTAGATCTGCACCGATACCCGGGCGATTTTGACGCCGACGCAGCTGATCAGCGGCATTTCAATTTGGTATTGGTCGCGTAAAATCCGGCTCAATTTCGCCAAGTCGGTATCGTCGGGCAGGCGAATGGGGCACAATTGGCTAAACCAGTCGACGCTTTCCGGGCAAATAGTCTCGGTGCCAAAATGGGCTTCGAGAGTGCGTTTGGTCGCCAGCGCCATGGCATGGCACCGTTGCCGCACCTGCTCCCATTGCTGGGCTTCCATGTAAGCAATGGCCTCGGGCACCGATAGAAAAGCGGCAAAATCGCGGGTGCCGAATTGTTCGACGTAATCGACTAGCGGACTAGTGGACTTTGTCCCGGGCGACCAGCCGTGTCCCACGATCAGCGGCTCAATCAGATCCTGTACCTGAGGTCGGGCATAGAGAAAAGCGGTGCCCTTGGGCGCGCACATCCATTTGTGGCCGTTGCCGGTGTAAAAATCGGCGCCCAGATCGTCCAAAAATAGATCGCGCTGCCCGGGTACATGGGCCCCGTCTACCACACTGATGATACCCGCCTCTCGGGCCCGCCGGCAAATTTCCTGCACCGGCAGGGTCAGAGCCGTAGGTGAGGTGGTATGGCTCAAGTAGACGACCTTGGTGCCTGGCCCGACCCCGGACCAGAATTCTTCGACAAATTCCTCGCGCGACGAAATGGGCAATTTAGTCGGGCGGTTGATATAGTGGGCCCCTGCCCGCTCGCAATTAAATTGCCAGGCGTGGTCGCAGGCGGCGTATTCGTGAGTGGTGGTGAGGACTTCGTCGCCGGGGCGCAGCCAGCTGCGCAGGGAATGGGCCACGACATTGACGCCCATAGTCGCATTGGTGACAAAGGCCAGGTTGGCCTGGTCGGTATGCAGATAATCGGCCAGGGTCGTCCGTGCCTGGGTCAGGCGCTGGCGGATACGGGCCATATAGTCGTGCGGATGGTCCTCGAATACGGCTTGCCAGCGTTGATAAGCCTCAAAGACGGGACGCGGACAGGCGCCGTAGGAGCCGTTGTTGAGCAGGCGCCAATCGCGGCCTAGCAGGTAGTCGTCGGGTGGTGACATGGGTTGGGGTATCCTCAGATAGTCCTGGTCGATGATTGGGCGGCGAATCGCTTGGCCGATCTGGCCCGGGCTTTGGCGGCTTCGACTTGGCGGTCTTTGGGCGGAGCATCTGTCGACAGGTCGCCGAGCAATTGGTGCACCGATTGGGCGATGCTTTCAACGGCGTCTTGAAAGGCGGCGGCATTGGCCTTTGACGGTTTGGCCGAGCCGCTGATTTTGCGCACGAATTGAAGTGCGGCATCGTCGACCTCTTGGTCGGTGGCGGGCGGCTCAAAATTATACAGCGTTTTGATATTGCGGCACATCTATTGCCTCCAATGGTGCTTCTCGTGGGATTCTTTCGGTATTGTCGACTGCTGCAACCGGCAAACAGTAAACGATAGCTAGTGGTCTGTCGTATTGGTTGATCAGACCTTGCCAGGTGGCCGAATATAAGTCGATACTAGGAGTCGAAACAGGGCGCCACTAGCATTTGGGAGGCCCTCCCGATTGCCCGGCGCCCGAGAAAGGAAAACGACCGTGGATCGGACTGCTCATCGGATTATATACAACGGCGACTGGGGCGCTATGTTCTGGGCGCCCAATTTGTGGCAGCCAGAAGGCGGCCCATATTCGGACCGGGCTATGCACGCCTTTGCCCAATTGCTGGCAGACAGCGGCGTCGACACCTTCGCCATTAGTGCCAATACCCAGATCGCCTGGTATCCAAGCAAGGTCGTGCCCACCGCGCTGGATGGCTACCGCCGAGGGGACAGGCGTTGGGCCCGGTGGATGCGCTCGCACCCGCCCGAGACCAATTTAGCAATGATGGACCGCTACCTTGATCTGAGTGAAGCCGGCGTCGACTGGCTGGCCACGGCTATTGCGGCCAGCCGACAGCGCGGTATAGCCCCGTGGATTTCGCTGCGCACCAACGACCCGCACGGCTATCTGGAGAAGTGGGTAGATAACCCCATCAATTGTCCTCTTTTCAAGGATCCGACCAACCGTCTCCAGGGTACGCCCTTGCGGCCGGGCAAGCACGCCGACGTTTTGTGGGTGGGGCTCAATTACGAGCGCCCAGCGGTGCGGGCCTATTTCCTGTCGATGATTGAGGAGCTGGTCACTGACTACGACGCCCAGGGTCTGGAACTGGATTTTCTGCGCACTCCGGCTATCTGCGAGCCGGGCGCTTCCCAGGATACTATCGATTGTATAACAGAATGGGTCGGCCAGATCCGCGCTTTGACCCAGGCCAAGGCGGCGCAGACGGGTCGTCCCTATCCCCTGGGGCTGCGCATTCCCGCCGCCCTGGGCGCTCTGCGGTCCATTGGGCTCGATGTCCGGGCCCTTGTCGCTGCTGGCTATGTCGATTTTCTCAGTTTCAGCAATTATATGCAGACGGCTTGGGATTTGCCCCTGGACCAGTTGCGAGCCGAGCTGGGGTCGGATATTGCCTTTTTCGGCAATGTCGAATCCGGCCTCAATGGCCTGCCGGTATGTCGTCCTGATGCGGGGGTGGAGGCCGGAGAGCCGCAGGTGGACGCCGGGCCCCGGCCGGGCACTGAGATGCGGTCCCCCTATATTGTGACGCAGGCGCTGTTGGGGGCTGTGGCCGGCAAATGGGCCCTGGGTGCCGACGGCATCGAATTGTACAATTATTACGCCGTCGACGAGGACAATGATCGGGTGCGTATCTGCACGCGTCAGAATCTGCGCGCCGACTATAGCGCCATCGCGCACTTGGGTTCCCTGGTTCAATTGCGCGGTCGTACCAAGCAATACGCCCTTTCGACAATGCTGGCCCCGGTGTGGAACCCGCCCTTCGACACGCCCGACCAACTGCCGCGGATTCTCGAACCGGACTGGCGCTGCGCCTTCCGGGTACCTATGTGCGCCGAGCCCGATGACCAGCGTCTGGAATTGGTGATTCAGATTGTCGTCGACCGACGCGATAACCTACCCCCCATCGGCGTCAGCTTCAACGATTCGTGGCCCACTGTTGCGGGCCAGCCCACCGACCAGGTGCTGTTCCCGCAACAGGAATATACCCACCACGTGCCCGAATATACGGCGCTGAATTATACATTTGCGGTGAACGATATCCGCGATGGCTGGAACGAGGTGTCGGTATACAACGGCTCCCATCAGCGCCATTCGGCCCGCCAGCGGCGCGATAACGCGATTACTATCCGCAGCGTCGAACTGGCTGTGCGGCCGAGGGGATAGCTAGGAGAAAGCCCTACTATTTCTTTCTGCAAAAATGACGGAATAGCTGGGCGCCCCGACCAAGGGGCTTGGCTAACGGTATTTCATCTCCTGCCTCCAATTGCATTTTTCGGGGGATTCTTCTTGTCTTGTCTACCACTGCAAACAGCACCTAAGTCTGTGGGTGAAACAAATTTTGAATAGGGTGTAATAAGCGGCCCGTATTATCCACTAACTAAGAAACGGCCCGCTGGAGAAAGGAAATCTATGCGAGCGGTTTTGCCGTGCAGCCGCTTTTTGCGGCTGGATATATAGAGCGGATATCAAATAGATGTATGGGCCGGCATATCACCGGCACAACCCGATAGGAGCAGAGCAATGTCTACAGAACAGATGCTGTTGCCGAATTCAGGGAGGCCTTTATCATAGAGCACTAATTTCCCGTTGTCCATTCTCCCCCTTCTCCCCGAGGTGGTCTATGTCTCTGTCCCAGCGACCGATTGAGCCCGTGCCGGAAGAGACCGTCCGCATTGCCCAAGCGGCCTTTCCTAAAGGCAGTATCTACATGAAGATGCGGGATGAATTGGGCACGATCTATGAAAATCCTCAGTTTGCCGATCTCTTTCCGCGTCGAGGCCAGTCGGCCGAAGATCCCTGGCGCTTAGCCTTGGTGACCATCATGCAGTTTGCCGAGAATTTGACCGACCGCCAAGCCGCCGATGCCGTGCGCAGTCGCATCGATTGGAAATATGCGTTGGGCCTGACTTTGAGTGATGCCGGCTTCGACTTTTCAGTGCTGTGCAAGTTTCGTCGGCGGCTCATCCAGCAGCAGGCCACGCGTCGGCTTTTCGACACCCTGTTGGCGGTATTTAGCCAACGCGGCTGGGTGGCCGCTCGCGGCCAGCAACGGACGGATTCGACGCATATTCTGGGGGCCATCCGCACCTTAAATCGCGTCGAATTAGTCGGCGAAGCGGTCCGCCAGGTGTTAAATACCCTCGCCCAAGCCGCCCCGCCGTTTCTCCAGGGACGCGTACCCATCGAGTGGCTTGAGCGCTATGGCCAACCGCTCCAGGATTATCGACTGCCCGCCGATCCAGCGGGTCGGCGAGGGCTGGCCCAGACCATCGGGTTGGATGGGCGCACGCTCCTCCAATGGATCTACCAAGATACCCGCTGGTCTGGACTCCAGGTGGTGCCTGCTGTTGAAACGCTGCGGCAGATCTGGGTGCAACAATTCTACGAAATCGACGACGCCCTCCGCTGGCGCACCGAGGCCGAAACCCCTCCGGCCAGCGAGGGCCTTGTTTCCCCCTATGATCCCCAAGCCCGTCAAGCCAGTAAACGGGCGACCCACTGGGTGGGCTACAAGGTCCATATGACGGAAACTTGTGACCCGGATCAGCCCCATCTGATTACCCATGTGGAAACCCGACCAGCCCCCCAGCAGGATGCCCTGGTCACCGAGCCAATCCATCAGCACTTACAAGCCGAGGGGTTGCTGCCGGCCACCCACCTGGTCGATACCGCCTATGTGAGTGGGCCGCTCTTGGTCGAAAGCCAGCACACCTTTGGCGTCGAATTACTCGGTCCGGTCCGACCCGATACCAGTTGGCAAGCCGAAGCCGATCAAGGCTTTGACCTGACCCATTTCCACATCGATTGGGCCCAGGAAAGGGTGACCTGCCCCCAAGGCCACACCAATCGCTACTGGCAGTGGGCTCGAGATCGGCACGAGCACCCCGTGATCCGGGTCCTTTTCCCCGCCCAAAGCTGTACGGCCTGTCCGGTCCGTGCCCAGTGTACCCACAGTACGGTAGGCCGCAGTTTAAGTCTGCAACCCCAGGCCGAGCATGAAGCCGTCCAAGCCACGCGCCAGGCCCAGCAGGAGGACCCTTTCAAAGAGCGCTATAAGGCTCGAGCCGGGATCGAAGGGACGCTCTCCCAAGCGGTGGGCGGGTTGGGTATGCGACGGACCCGGTATCGCGGCCGGGCGAAAGTCCATTTCCAGCATGTCGCTACGGCCGCCGCAATGAATTTGAGACGGGTCTTCAATTGGCTGGAGGAAAAGCCACGGGCCGAAACCCGCACATCACCGCTGGCCGCTTTCGCCGCGTAGAATTCGGCAACAGCATCAGAACAACAGAAACAAGAGACCACAGCGCGCAACAGTTCCATCGCCGTGGGGCTGACCATGGGCTCGTGTATCGGTGTTGCTTGGGGCGCGGCCCTGGGAGCGGCTTTGGGCAACCTGGTAATGGGGATTAGCCTGGGTATTGGATTGGGGACTGCGGTCGGCATTATCATCGGGACGATTTTCGGCATGGCCAAAGAGGAGGAGCCGGCGACTGAATAGGCTCCGTCCTTGACCGTAGACCTGAAAAGATTCTTTATATCTCCTTCTCTGAGGTGGACCCAAGTTAGCAGTATCCATTTCTGCTAGCACCTATATCACTCTAAAGGAGGTATCGTGACTCAGTACAGAGTAGGCCTCATCGGCTGCGGCGGTATCGGTATCCAGCACGCCACCGGTCTGGTCGGCCTCGACAAAGCTCGCGTGGTGGCCGGCTGCGACCTCAACTCCGATACACTGCAAGCCTTCCGCGATCACTGGGCTGGGACTTGGGACGGTATCGCGCCATATTCAGACTACCGCCAGATGCTGGCCGAACAGGATCTGGATGTCCTTACCGTAGCCACCCCCGACAATTATCACGTAGACCCGGTGGTCGATGCGGCCCAGGCCGGGGTCAAAGCCATTTTCTGCGAAAAACCGCTGGCCACCAGCCTGGCCGACGCTCGCCGTATGCAGCAGGCCGTGGCCGATAACGGCGTGCTGTTTTCGGTTGACCACACCCGTCGCTGGTTGCCGCTGTGGCGCCGCCTCAAGGAACTGGTCCAGGAGGGGGCCATTGGCGATTTGCAATACGTCGTTGGCACCTTGAGCGGCAAGCGCGGTTCGCTCTTTCGCAACGGCACCCATCTCATCGATGCCCTCTGTTATCTGGCCGGGGCCCGGCCCGAGTGGGTCTTTGCCGAATTGGAAGACGGCTACCAGGACCATACAGAGTACCGCGGCGACGGCGGTGCTGACCCGTCTTTAGAGCCGTCGGCCAGCGGCTATATCCACTTTGCCAACGGCGTGCGCGGCTTCTATACCGGCACCTCCAAAAAGACGGCCGGCCCCAAATGGCATTTCGAATTGGTGGGCAGCCAGGGGAAGATAGTGGGCGATAAGGAAGCCGTGCTGCTGCGTGGGGACCAGCGCGAAGACATCGTGCCCCCCGACGCGCCCCTTAGCGGCATCCCCGCCGGGGTGCGCGAATTGGTCGAAGTCCTCGACCAGGGTGGGGCGACCAGTTCGCCGATGGGAGCGGCCATGGATGTGGTGCAGGTTATTTTTGGCTTTCTCGAATCGCAGCGACGCGGCAATACGCGGGTCGATCTACCGTTGGATACAGGGGTATAAGCAATGCAGATCAGTTATATCAGCGCCGAGATGAACGAGGAATTCGATCGCGCCGTGCGCCTGGGGGCCGCCGCCGGGGTCGAAACTGTATCGCTGCGGTCGCGGCTATGGGGCACGGCTTTAGAAGATCTCGACAAGGATCAGATCCGCCGCACCCTCGATACGCTGCAGGCCCATGCTATGCGTCCCGGCATGCTCTTATCGCCAGTGGGCAAATGCACTGTCGACGATGCGGCGACCCTGGCCAGAAACGGCGAAATCCTCAAGCGCACCTTTGATATGGCCCACCGTCTGGGCAGCGATAAGGTGCGCGTTTTTCCTTTCCGTGCCCCGTCGCCAACGGCTTTTGGGCCTAGCCAACTGGACGATTATTTCGCCCAGATCGTAGAGGGCTGGGCCCCGTGGGTGGAATGGGCCGCCGCTGCCCAGATGGCGCTGTGCTTTGAATGGGTCGGCACCACCCTGGTGCTGACCAGCCAGGAGATGCGCCGGGTGATCGATGCGCTGGGAGCGCCAAACCACGTCGGGGTCATCTGGGAAATAGATACATCGGCCCAAGCCGGCGAGGACCCGGGTCAGGGGTATCCGCACTTGCAGGGGTTTATTCGCGATGTCCACATCAAGAGCTTTGACGGGGGGGCCTCGCGGTCGCAATACCTCGATGCGCTGCGTCTGTTGCGGCGGGACGGGTACAATGGTCCCTTGACGGTTGAGCATTGGGGCGGCGAGGCAGAGACCCTGGCCGGTATTGCCGCAGTGGGTGAACTGCAAGCGGAAAGTGCAAGCGGTTAGGCGCTTGAAAGTGACAGACAAAAGCCCCGGAGAATCGCACCACCTCCCCGGGGCTTTTGTCTGCCAGGAGCAAAAGAGTCCCGCCTAATAGCTTACTCTCTTGCGGATCGCCAATTGTTTTATTTAGGCGCTACGCCGGCGGTTTGCGTGGCTAGAGCGTAGACCTGATCGGAGGTGGCCACGTAGAGGGTCGCCAGATCGTCGCCGCCAAAGGCGCAGTCGAAGGGCTGGGCGGGAAATTGCACCACGCCCAGGAGCTGTCCCTGCGGGTCAAAGACCTGCAGGCCGACTCGGTTTACCACAAACAGTCGGCCCTGGCGATCCACCGTCATACCGCTGGCGGTATGGTCGATGGGCTGGGGGCGGGGGCGGCCGTATTTGCCGTCGGCCATAAAGATTTCGCCGAAGGGCTCTCGGGGCGCCAGCCCGTTTGCCGTATCGAGAGCGAACGTTTGGATTTCCAGTTTATCCGCGGTGGTCCACAGCAGCGTCTGGCCGTCGGTGTTTAGGGCTCCGGCGCCGGCTACCGACTGCTCTGTAAGCAGTGCCTGGCCGTTGGCTTGCTGGTGCGTCAGGGTATATTGCTCATCGACGGCCAGACTGTAAAAGAAACCGCCCCGGCCGTCGGTGACCAATTCGTCGAGGGTGCCGTTGTCTAGTGCCCGTCTTTCGCGCAGCGCTTTCTCCTCTACATCCCATAGCGCCAGCCAATTCGATCCGGCCACGGCTAGACGCCCCCCACCCAGAGGGGCTAGGCCGTTTACCGACAGCGTATCGACGAGGCTCTCCCAGTGGCCGTCCGGGTGCAGCACCTGTAGACCGGTTCCCGAGCCGTAGTAGAGCATCCCGTCCTGCCAGGCCAGGCTGGATTTCCCACCCGGGCCGGGGGGGCCGCCGCCGCGGGGTTTGGCCGCCGGCAGAAGCGGTTCCGGATCGGTTGCCGGTAGTACTGCCTGCATGGCTGACTGGCGGTCGAGGAGCAGGTGGGAAAAGCTGGTGCGAGGCAGAGCGAATAGACAGAGCCCGGCGTGTAGCCCCACAGCGACTAGTATGGCCAGGCGCGGGCGCGGGCGGATGAGAAATTGACTCAGGGCGTAACTGACTAACAGGGCGGGGATGGCGGCGGTGACGAATTTGAGGAAAGGCGATGCCTCCCAGGTGAAATTCATTAGGCGGAAGACGAGGATGACGGGATACTGCACCAGGTAGACATTGTAGGAATTGGCGGCGAAGTTGGCGTGAACCGCCGAGGGTTTGTTCAGATAATGAAAGATGAGCGAAGTGAAACCCAGCACCGACAGCAGGTTGACCAGGACAAAAGCCGACATGCCAAAAAACATCAGCAGCGGCGATTGCTGACCCAGGGTAAAAAAGACCCCGGCGGCCGCACCGGCGGCGACCAGCAATCCGGCAAAGACAAAGCCGGCCGCTTTCCAGCCCGGTGCCTGGCCGCTGGCGTACCAGCCGCGCCAGTGGGCGTAGATGGCGAGGGCGAAAATGGGCCCGTAGAGAAAGACGGCCAGCGAGTTAAAGGTGAAGAAAAAAGCGAAGGTGCCACTGGGCAGCCCCAGCCCCCTAGAGGAAGCCATGCCAAGGACAATAGCCAGAGCCGTCAGCAGAAAGGCGCGGGCAAAATCCCACTGCGAAATGGGCCCTGCCGAGACCGGGCGCGGCGCCGGCCAGCCCCAGCGCCGGCGGGCGGCCCGCAACAGGGCGTGGACGGCGAAATAGACGAATAGCACCGACAGGAACCAAAAGTGCTGATGGTGAAAAACAGTATTGGCGGTAAAGGAAATGGGCAGCAGCCAGTCGGTCCAGATGCTGCCCATATAGCGCAGCCAGAAATCCCAGTAGCTAGGCGTCTGCAAGCCGGCAAAGGAGCGGCTATAGTAGGCCAGATAAGGCATAGTTGGCCCCAGCAGGACGACGCCGACCAGCCAGGGCAGGCCCAGGCGCAGCAATTTGCTTTTGACAAAGGCGCCCATGGAACGGCGGCCTTGCGAAGGGGTGGAGAAATAGCCGGCGGCAAAAAACATGATCGCCATCATCACCGTCACCGAATAGCCGTGAAAGATGACGAAGACAAAGCTGGTATTGGAATCGCGGATGAATTCTTGGTGCCCGGCCAGACCGGAGGCGACGTGGAAGAGCGTCATCCAGATGATGACGATATAGCGCACATGGTCGAAGAAGATCAGGCGGTTGGATGATGTATTGGCGGTCATTAAAGGCCCCTTCAAAAGTATTAACTGCCCAAACAGATTCTGTCTCCAACCAGTGCGGACGATTGGCGCAATATCCTTGTGCGGTTTGGGTCGGTGCCGTCAGTCCAGCAATTCATCGCATTCCCATTCGGCATAGGCCCGCATGGCGCTGCCGAGGGCAAAGGTCCGCTTCCAGATAATGGGGCAGAAGGTACAGGCGATTACCGACAGACGAAAATCGTAGTCGAAATCGGCGCGGCTGTAGCCCGATATCCCGGCAGCTGTGAGACGCTGGTAATAGAAATCGAGCAGGGGACCTTGCAAGTGCTCGCGGTCGCGCCCAGAGGTCGCGTGGATCAACAGATAAGCCAGATCGTAGGCCCCCAGACCGCGCTTGTAGGTCTCCCAATCGAGCAGGACCATTTGGTGAGTAGTTGGGTCTTTGGGATAGTACAGGTTGCCCAGGTGGGCGTCGCCGTGCAGCAAGGTGATATGGGGGCTGTCGGCCACCCGTTTGAGGAACGCGTCGGGATAGCGCTCGATAATGCGTTCCAGCAACGCCAGATGGGCCGGGTCCAAATCGTCCCCTAGTGCTTGGGCGAAGGGAGCCAACGCCCGTCCAAAATCTTTGCAACTATCGCGCACATCCGCCTCGTCGATGGCCTGGGCCATGCGCAGGGGACCGCCTGCCTGCTGCATGAAAGGCCATTTTTCAAGGCGCGGATTATTCCACCAGTGGATATGGTATTTCAGCAACTCTTCGACTATGGCCGTATAGGTCTGCAGCGACTTATCCGGTGGCGAATCGGTATGGGTCACGGCCAGGTCGGCCAGCAGAAAATGACAGTCCTTTGCCGCCTGGTCTAGGCCGAAATCGTAAACGGGGCAGACGGAAGCGGCCGGTGTCTGGGCGGCCAATTCATCGTAAAAAATTTGCTCTATGAGGCCGCCGCCGAACCACCCTTTGCGGTAGATCTTCAGCAACAGATGCTCGGGCACGGCACCTTGGTAGTCGGCGGTGAAGGATAATTTCAGGCGGTCCCATTTGGCCGCCGATGAACCAAAGGAATCCGTTTTCTCCACTCCTTCAACGGCGCCCACCGTCAGCCCGCCGTTGCGGCGAAAACGGTCGGTTAATAGACTGGGCGTGACTTGTTTAACATCGACAATGGCTGTGGACACGTGCATTGGTTATCTCCGGGCTCCTGAGTGCAAGCGGTTAATTGGGCCCATGAACTAGCGTATCCAAAGGCGACCCAGTCAATACCCCTGGAGTGGCATCGCCATCTGGACAAGAACGCCACTTTGCGACACTATATGGCAGGCAGCTTCTCTAGTCTGTCGGCCATTGGGTAGCTGCCGCGACGCCTGCCCCGTTTGGTGTCTGCTTTGGGCGCCGCGGTATTTTTAAGTTGACCTCAGGCCATTCTCTGGCACCCCAATCAGGAGGGATTTCATTGCGCTTGCTTATCATAGGTGGCACCGGATTTCTTGGACGGGCTCTCGTCGATGCCGCCCTGGCCGCAGAGTGCGAGGTGACCTTGTTTCACCGCGGCCAACTCGATTCGCACCCCCGAGACGGAGTCGAGACACTGCTCGGCGATCGCAACGGCGATCTGGACCAGTTGGCGGGGCGGACCTGGGACGCTGTTGTCGATACCTGCGGCTACACGCCCGGCCAGGTGCATGCGGCGGCCGCCGCCCTGGCCGGGGCCGTCGACCACTATACGTTTATATCGACCGTTTCGGTGTACGCTCAGCCGAGCCAGGGTACTATAGACGAGACGGCGCCCCTGAGCCCGATTGGCGAGGCTTCACTAGAGGAAGTCACCGCCAACAGCTATGGCCCCTTGAAGGCGTTGTGCGAACAGGCCGCCACCGAGGCTATGGACGGCCGCGCTCTGCACGTGCGCGCCGGTCTGATCGTTGGCCCGGGCGATCGTTCGGACCGTTTCACCTATTGGCCGTGGAGGGTCGCCCAAGGCGGCGAGATACTGGCCCCGGGGTCCCCAGAAACGCAGGTGCAGTTTATCGATGTCCGCGATCTGGCGGCTTGGGTTTTGCAGGCGACACGGGCGCGCCTGCAGGGGCCCTATAACGCGGCGGGACCGGCTGAACCCGTCTCCATGGAGAGTCTGCTCACCTCCTGCCTCGACCAGATCGGTGCCGACGGCTGCTTTACCTGGGTGGCGGAAGAATTTTTGCTGGACCAGGATGTGACTCCCTATACCGAAATGCCCCTGTGGATCCCGGCGGAGGCCGGTCTCGACCGCGTCGACGCCGGCCGGGCGCGGGCGGCGGGGCTGGCGTTTCGCCCCCTGGGTGCCACTGTCCTCGATACCCTGGATTGGGTCAGGACCCGGCCTCAGGACCACCAATGGCGCGCCGGATTGCGCCACCAGCGCGAGATCGAATTGCTATCGGGGTGGCACCAGCAGCAGGGTGCGCCTTAGCAGCAGAGGTTTGACCGGACTTGCGAAAAGGATTTTTATAGTTCCTGTTCATACGGCCCTAAGAGCCGGCCAGCAACGATGATCGATTACACAAAGGAATAGCGCCATGTCCGATACACAAGGGCCCATAGGCCCCAACGAAGCCATCAAGGTCACCAAGATCGAGACCTTTGTGCTGAAGAATTCCTGGGTTTTCGTCAAAATCTCGACCGATGCGGGTATTACCGGCTGGGGCGAAATGCTCAAAGACGACGCCAAGGCCTGCGCCGCCGGCGCCTTGGAAGTGGCCGACTATCTGGTCGGCCAGGACCCCCGCCCGGTGGTGCACCACTGGCAGGCGATCCACCGCGGCGCCTTTTACCGGGGCGGTCCAATCAAGACGGCCATCACTTCCGGCATTGATATGGCGCTGTGGGATATCGCCGGCAAATGCTACGGCGTACCGGTGTACAAATTGCTGGGCGGCCCTACCCGCAGCCGGGTCCGGGTCTATGGCGAGATCAGCGAGGAAACCGGTGTCAACGCCATGAAGACGGGGCCCAGCTCGTCGCGCAAAGCTTTCAAATATGTCGAAACGCCGATGTTCGTCGATGAAGTCGTCGAGCGCTTCAAGGCCCTGCGCGACAAGCACGGCGACGGCGTCGATATTGGCGTAGATTTTCACGGCGCCATACAGCCGCCCACCGCGATGTTGCTGATGAAGGCCCTGGAACCGTATAATCCCTGGTTTTACGAGGAAGTGGTGCAGGCCCTCAATATCGATGTGATGGCCGAGTTGGCGAAAAAGACCCATATCCCGCTGGCCACCGGCGAGCGTATTTTCACTAAGTGGGGCTTTAAGGAACTTCTCGAAAAGCGCGCCGCCACCATCGTCCAGCCCGATATCTGCTACGCCGGCGGTATTACCGAGCTGAAGATTATCGCCGGTATGGCCGAGGCCTATTATACGCCGATGGCCCCGCACAATCCGCAGGGACCCTGCTCACTGGCGGCCAGTCTGCAAATTGCCGGGGCGGTCCCCAACTTTCTGGCCCAGGAACGCGGCGACAACGAATACATGAACTTGTTGGCCAAGCCCTTGCCGCCGGTGGCCAACGGCCATCGTCCGCTGCCCACCGATCCGGGTCTGGGCATTACCATCGACGAAAACAAGCTGATGAACGAAGTCGGCGAGCCCCGTCCCTACGGCCCGAAATTCGATCCCGACGACGATTCGGTGGTCGATTGGTAAAAGAGTAGTTATTGGCAAAGCAGTTATTGGCAAAGCACTGATAGCTACGGATAGCGGCACGGAGGAATGGATTTTCTCCGTGCCGCTCTGTATATAGGATGAAATGGTCAAGGATCGCCGGCGTGCAAATCGACCGCTCTTTTATCGGGCGCTGTGGCGCTATCCCTGCAATTGGGTCGGGGGGCTGCGTCTGCTGTTGCTGGCGGCGGCCCTCGTCGTGCACTGGGGTGAGTGGGGCCAGTACTGGCGCTGGAGCTTCGTGGGGCTTATGGGTAGCGCCGCGCTGTTGGACTTGCTCGACGGTTATTTGGCGCGTCGGCTGGGCCACCTGTCGCGTTTTGGCACGACCTTCGACTTTCTGACTGACCAGATCAGCCATACGGTCCTGTGGCTGGCTTCGGGGTCGCCTGTGGCCGTTCCTCTGATGCTATTGGAGTGGTGCACCCTCGTGGTCGCTTTGCGTCGTGCCCTGGTGGGCGACGAGCATTGGAAGGAAACTCTGCTGGCCCGGGGCGGTAGATTGGTGCGCGTTTATTTCGGCCGCAACCAGCGCAATGTACTGGCGGGCCTGGGCGTGGTTTCGCATTTCGCCCTGCCCGCCGCCCTGTATCTGGGGCTGCCCGCCTGGGCGGTATGGCCATGGGCACCGGGGGTGTTGCTGTACGCCTGGGTGACGTTGCTGATGCTGGGGGCGCTGCGCAAAGGTTAAAGGCGTTTAGTCAGCAGCGGTCGGGGTCGCTAGTGGGTCCGCAGCGAAGTTGATTCTCTATACGTATTGCCATTTTCCAGTGAATTACGAAGGCGATGCTGCATATAAGCAGATAAATAGAGGATCGAACCAAACTTTGTTTTTGGCCCTTAATCTCCATACGGAGATTCATCTCATAAGATCTTTCACGATGCTCTCGTTGTTCTTTTTTAGATTCTTCGTATGTCGGGGCATTGTCAATGTGCCCGTAGCGTATTTTATATTCTGTCTCAGAGTACGTCAGATTGGGCTTATACACATTGAGCATATGTTCTGGCATACTGATCTCTAGTAAATCAAAAAGACCCATGCCCAAGAAAATCACACCTACGACAAAAGAGCAGAGGCAGGCTAGAATAGCATAGACGCCGATTAAACTGTGCTTGAGCATAATCTTGACTTGGCTATAGACATTACCAGTGAGCATACACGGCCTCTAACGATCCGCCCATACCCCGAAGGCCGTAGGCCGTTGCCCGTCAGGGCCAAGGAGCGTTAGCGACGCAGCGGGTTAGGCGACGTGGACGCTTTACTTTCAGGCCCGGCAGTGATTGGTTGATCCTTTTCACTTGGCATGGGCGGGTTTGTCCGCAATGAGCATGTAACCGTGGGGTAGCCTGCGATGGACTTCGGGCGACATATTCTCGAAGGGTATCCATCTGTCAGCGAATTCCTGGAAATGCCTCAGGACCAAGCCAGCCTTGATTACGGCATTTATCACATGCCCCAAGGGCCAGACCCGATCGTGGATTACAGGCCGATCTTCAACGTCAAGGTAGCGTGCGATTTCTGTTGCCGGATAACTACGGTTCACGACGAAACCCCCATCACAGTAATCGGGCCCTGGTGCAAGCGTGTAATCGGCTGCTTCATAATCCCATACATAATTGAGTGGATGGTTCTCAAAAAGAAACAACGTTCCTCCCGGTCGAAGCAATCGGTATATGACGGCCGCCCAAGCGTCGATGTCCGTAACCCAGTTCATGGCGCCTCCGCCGGTATACACCAGATCCGCCGTGCTATCCAGTTCATGCGGGGTCTCCAGCACATCGCAGCAATACCACGTCGCTGGTGCCTCTAGTGCGACGGTCAGCTCGCGGGCCAACGCGATCATCTCTTGACTGATGTCAACGCCGACGGCCTCTTGGGCCCCAAGAGCCAATAGGGACAGCGCGCTCCGACCGTTGGCGCAGCACAGTTGAATAGCGCGATTACTGCCCTGGCAAAGGGAACGCAGGTGGATTAATTCGTGCTCTGAAAATGGGTGTTTTCCCTTTTTGAGACCCTCCAGAGCCCGCGCGAATCCATCTCGGTACTTGGTTCTCCCGACAACGTCCCAACCAGCAGCATTTCCATCGCGGATAGCATGGACTTGTTCAGCAGCCAAGTCGTCCGGTACTTTCTCTGACATCCCCAATTCCCTCTTTTAACCCAGCTCGTGAATAAATAGCAGAAAATACAGCATATGCCCTTCTATGCTGGGAGATATACCGAAATAATGTCAATCCGTTTTTATTCCGTGTCGCTTAACGCCCTGCCCATACACGAACGGCGTTTAGCCGTTGCCCGAAGGGCCCAGGCGCGTATGCGCCGGCGCGTGTGTGGTGCTGTTAGACGAAGGGCAATCTCACCGTGCTTATAAGTCCGGTGGCTTTAGATTAGGCACTTATCTGTCTGCTCTTTTGCGTTGAAGATTGAACCTAGCAATATCTGTCACACGCCTTCAACCACTACCATGTCCGTTTTCGCAACGCGTTGTCGTAGATCTTTCAGCGGTAGATATTCCGGATCATTGAGAAAGGCATTCACCGACTCCTTATCGGGAAAGCGAAACAGAACCAAACGGTTGGGCTGCCAGTCGCCTTCGATAATCTCAAGGTCCCCACCTCGGACGAGATACTCACCACCGTGTTTGCTTATGAGAGCAGGCACTTCGGATTTGTATCGTTCGTAAGTGGAGGGGTCATTAACTTCTATATCTACAATCATATAGGCGGCCATAAGCTGAGTTTCTCCTAGTTCAATCGTTATTGAGCAACCAGAGATAGTTATTCATGCCTTTGGCTGTCTTTTGTCTAACAGATTATTAGCGACATAAAAGGTTCGCCATCGAAGCCCAGTGAATCCTCGATGGCGAATGTTAAGGTGCGTCTTTCCGTCCACAATCACAAGCAAAACCCCCTTCATTCCATCCGCCCCAAATCGGTGATTTAAGTCCTTTCTCTGAACGTCATCGCTAAAGCAGTGTCAATACAATTGTATTTACAATTAATTTTTAGATTGGTATATTCCGATTATGGAATTCGAGTGGGATGACTCCAAAGATCGGTCGAATTACGACAAGCATGGAATCCGCTTTGCAGAAGCGGGGAGCATCTTCGAGGGGCCCGTGCTGACGTGGGAAGACAGACGCCGTGACTATGGAGAAAGCCGGTATATCAGCGTGGGCGAAATCGGCGATTCTGTGGTCGTCGTACTGGTGGTAGTACATAATCCTTGCGACCGCAAGACCCGCATTATCTCCGCCCGCAAAGCCAATCTCCATGAAAGGAAATCATACTATGCCCATCTCAAAAAAAAGACTTGAAGAGATCAAATCAATTCCCGATGCAGAAATCGACTATTCCGATATCGCCGCATTGGGTCCGGAATTCTGGCAAAAGGCCCAAGTCGTCTTTCCCCATCCCAAGAAGTCAGTCACCATTCGCATTGACGGGGATGTGTTGGACTGGTTTAAAAATGCCGGTAAGGGGTACCAGTCGCGGATGAACGCCGTATTGCGGTCTTATATGGAAAATATGGAGACCGAAAATCGTTGAAATTGTAGAGAAGAGACGTTCTTTCCTACGTCCTTGAGGCGTGGTACATAGGCCGGGGCATCAAAACAGAAAGCTTATGCCAACTCGCATATTGACGGGATTCCCCGGCGTGAAGTGGATTTCGGATACGGGTTCGGTTTCGTCCCGCAGCCGCGACTCAGTGTCGAATTGGGCCTCGTTCCAAACCGTGTCCAAGAGATTCTCCACCGTCCAATTAAAGCGCCAGGGACCCAGTTGGTAGGCGCTGTTGAAATCGACGACTGTATAGCCGGTGGCCGTTATGCTGTCGCTTTCATTGGCGGGCCGGTCGCCGATGTGGCGGTAGCGCAGGCTGCCATCCAGGCCGGCGCTGTGGCGCCAGGTCAAGCCGCCGGTGGAAGTGCGCTGCGGCGCCAGGGCAATGTCGTCGGCCCCGTCTGGCTCGTCCACCGCCCTGCCGCGGGAGAGGTTGAGGTCGATATCGGCCCACAGCCAGGACAACAGTTGCAGGCGGGCTTCCAAATCCAGCCCTAGGCGCCGGGTCTTGCCGCTGGCTTCGGTGGTGCCGGCGTCGCCGACAAAGACGAATTCGCTCTCCAAGTCCATCCACCACAGGGCCGCCCCCAGGTTGAGGCGGTCGAACAACCGGGTCCGCAAGCCGGATTCGGCGCCTACGGCACGGGGCAGGGTGCCTTCTTCGAGGTGTCCCGGATCGATATATTGCGCCGTCAATTCGGCGGCAATTTCGCTGTCGCTGTGGCCGTCGCGGCGCAGGGTCCGACGCAGCTGGGAAGCGCGGACGTCGATGACGTTGTTGCGGGCGTCGTTGGAGTGGAACCCGGTGCCGAAATTGGCAAAAAGGTCTAGTTCCCGGCTGGGGCTGTAGACCAAACTCGCTTTAGGGCTGAGGATGGAGGCCTGGGCAAAGCCCGAGGCGTGGGGGTGCTGAGTGGGGCGGCCTTCGAGATGGTCGTCGACATTGAAGGTGAAATAGTCGCCGCGCAGCCCCAGCACCAATTGCAGGCGCGGGGTGAGGACGATTTCCTCCTGGGCCCAGAGGAAGAGGTTGCGCTCTATCACATCGGCGTCGACCAGGGGCGACAGGCGTTGGCGGTCGGGGCTGCGCCACAGACTTACCGCCGCATTGTCGGCGCGCAGGCCGCCGCCCATCGTGGTATGGGCCAGGTATGGGCCCCAATTGTGATAGAAGGTATAGCGGCTATTGACGCCGGTAACACGGCGGTTATCGGTTTGTTCGATGGTATCGCCGCGCTGGGGGTCGTCTAAGAAAAAGGTAAAATTGGAAAATAGCTTGAATTGGTAACTGATCAGGTATGCCTGCAGGTCGAAGGCGCTGGTGCCCGTCCCCTGGACGTGGAAATTGACGTGGAAATCCTGGCGGCCGGTGGTGCCGCCTTCCAAATCGTCAATGGCGCCCCAACGGTCGATAAGGCCCTGGTCGATGGCCCGTTGGGGGATTTGTCCGGAGGCGTCCCAGGCCGAACTGAAGCCGCTGGTGGTCAGGGTGAGGGTCGAGCGGTCGGACAGATGGGCGTGGTACTTGCCAAAGATATTGAGGCGCTGCAAGCCCTGGGCCCGCTTGACCGGACCGTCGGTGCGGTAGTATTTGCCGGCGAAATAGGCGCTTTGCTCAGTATCGGCCAGCGGGACCTGGTAGAGCATGGTGTACTGGGCCGTATTGAAGCCGCCCGCTTCGAAGTGGATGGCATTGTCTTGGAGGTGGTCGCGGGTATGGTAGGCGATGGCCCCGGCGGTGGCCAGATTGCCGAATTCGGCGAAATACGGTCCCTTCTTAACATCGAGTTCCTCAACCACCTCGGGGATGAGGAAGTGCATATCGGCGTAGCCTTGGCCGTGGCCGTGGGAGACCATATTCACCGGTACCCCGTCCACCGAGATGGCTACATCGGTGCCGTGGTCGGCGTCGAAACCGCGCAGGAATATCTGTTCGGCTTTGCCGCCGCCGGCGTGCTGGGCGATGATGAGGCCGGGGGTCAGCTGCAGCATCTGGTGCGCCGTGCGGTTGGGGCGGATATGCAGGTCGAATTGACGCACTGCCCGCGAGGAGGCCGCCGAGAAGGCGCGATCGGCCTGGATCAACATTTCGCCCATATGCACAGGGCTGGGGTGCAATGATATGTTCAGCTGGGCCGTTTCTCCGGGGACCACTTGCACTGCTTCGTTGCGGGAGGCATAACCGATCAGGCTAATTTCCACCTGATGGGTCCCTGCCGGCACGCCGGGCAGGACGAATTGACCCTCCAGCCCTGTAGAAGCCCCCAACAGGGTATCGACGAGGCGGATATTGGCCCCGGGCAGCGGCTCGCCGGTAGAGGCATCGGTTATCTGACCACTCAGGCTGGTGGTCGGTTGGGCTATTGCGGGGAGGGCGACCAGTAAAGTGACCAGGGCCAATATATTAACTGCAACACGCATGACCTGCATTCCTCCATTGGTTGATGGATAGCAACGAAACTAACGGTATATCTGTAATTTGTCTTTTATCGCAAGCGATTTTTCAGGTCTATCCACGCCGCTGGCCCAGCGCCGCGGTATCCCGTGATTGCGCCGCCGTTCAATTCCACGATGCCGGGTTGCCGGTGAGCAGGGCGGTGAATTCGGCGACCCCCACCACATCGCCGAGACTGTCTTTTACGGGGGCCAGCGCCGTGGCCAACTGCGGGGGGGCGTCCCCGTTGGGGCCAACCGACTCGATGGCGCTGGAGTCGAATACTCGCTGTATCGCCGGAGGGGTGGCCAATTGCTCCTGGCCGAATGTGTAATAGCGGTGATTGACCCCGTTCTGCACCGCCAGGGTAATGGCATCCCGCCCCGGTACCGGCACCCATACCGACGAGTCCACCGGCACGTGCCCCAGGCGTTCAATGCGCAGCAGTAGCTTTTTCGTGCGCAGGAATAATTCACTGTCGACGTCGTAGTAGTCACCGGCCAGAAAGCGGTAACGGGGGTCGGGGTTGGCGATATAGTGCATGGCCTCGGCGGTGATGACCTGCTTTATTTCTTCGCCGTCGAGGATGCCGGCAGCAATTTCGGCTAGGCGGGCCAATTCGGCCAGGACTATTTCTGTTTCCCCTCGTTTATCGCTCATTATCCTTTTCCCCTTCCTGCGCCGAGCGGCGCACTAGACTCCACCAACGGGGGTCGAGAGCGGCGTGCGCGCTCATTTCGTCGTCCTGACTGCCGGACAAATTGCGGCTGTCCCACTGCTCGGGCGGCAATTGATGGACGACCTCGGGCGGCTCTTCCCACAGGGTAATACCGGTGCAGGCCGCCAATTCGGTGCGCACCTGGTCGAGCCGGCCTGCGGCCCGGGCGCGCACGTCGATAAGGTCGATATCCTGCACCGCATTGCGCTGCAGCTTGAGTCGGATGGAGGGCAGCGGCCCATCCAGGCCAAAGCGATCGCCTGGGTAGATCATGCCCGTGGCGGCTCCGTCGCAGTCGAACCAGGGATTGGGTCCGGGGGCCGTGGTGAGCCATTCGACGTGGCCGCCGATGCCGCGGGCCCACATCCGCAGCACGTGTTCGAGCAGGGCCGAACTGGTCTGGTCAATCTCGGGGGTTCCCGAATACGTCCAGACCATCTCGCCCCGATCAATCGCCTGGTGCACTTGGTCGGGGTACCAGCTGGCAAAGCCGCCGCAGATCCACAGGTCGATAAGACCGGCAAAGCGTTTGAAGTGGTCCTGCATGCGCCAGCTGGAATCGAGGCGGAAGGTCCAGGGTACAGGGGAATCGCCCACCGCGTCGTTGAACAGACGGCTCATCTCCAAGAGGTATTGGTCGTCCTTGCCGTATTTGCCCTCGTCGCCGTCCCATTCGTACCAGCGGTAGCGCTTTTTGTGGTTGAAGAAGAAATAGGGCCGAGTGTGCACCCAGCCGCGGTCGCGCAGATGTTGGTCGAATTGCTGCAGGCAACGGTTGAATTCCACCTGATAGCCCGGCTGGCCCCACCATAAATAATTGGCCGGCCAATCGGGGGTGATCGGCGTATAGACGCCCCACAGGGGTTGCACCGGACGTCGGGGCCGGGGCATACCGGGACTGGCCGTGGCAAAGGCCGAGCCGTCTAGCAGGGGGCCGTAGTGCTGGTCGAAGAGGCGCCAGTCTCCCAGATTTTTGGCGCGACCTTCGCCGCTTATAGGTGGTCCGTAGATGGGGCCACAGGAGCCGTTGTGGCCGGCGCCCAAATTGCTGAACAGGCCTCGGTGCTCCCGGCATATGCGGTAGTAGTGGTGGATAATTTCGATTGTTTTTTGCGTCCGCTCGGTCTCGTCGCCGCAAGCGGAGAGGGCGCGGGGATACAGTTGCCGAAACGGGTCCGAACCATAGGAATTGTGGTCACAGATAACCGTCTCTTGGTCGGGGACGACGGCGTCGAGGACCTCAATACTGAAGGCTAATTCAACGCGCTCTGTCTCTGTTCCGAGCTCGATTCGACCCGTGCGGCGGCCGACGGCGGCGGCGGCCGGGGCGAAGATATCGACCCAGAATTCCTGCTGCGTTTGGGTGGCTATCTGGTTGTCCGGGTCGGGCAGGTGCTGCGGGGTCCCGGGTTGGAGCGGAATCAGGGCGTCGACGCAGTATGCGGGGTCTCCTTCTCCGCCCTTCATCCTGTGGTACCAGGCGCGGAAAAGGTCCACTTCGAGGTCGTCGAGCTCAATGTGCAGCCGATACGGGCCGCTGCCCTGGACCCATAGCCGAAAGGAGGAATAGGCGTTGCGGGCAGTGCGCAGCATCATGCCGCCGGCGTTTTCTAGCGAATCGGCCTGGGTCGAACTATCCGCTGTTTTGATAGCGCCGAACGGATCGCGAGCGATCCATTCGTCACCGGCTTGCAAGCGCCATTGGTCCTTATCTGCTGCCGTCATACCGCAGTGTCCCTCCCGAAGATATATGCTTTCGTACAACGTTTTTTTTGTAATACACTTTGTATCCGGCCTATATGCTTTCCGGCAGCCGAATTTATCCGGGACCGTCCGCCGCGCAGCGGAAGCCGACGGTGGGGCTGGCCCCCTTCCAGGCATCGCGGTAGCCGTTTTTGAGATTGTCCGGCGGGGTCGCCCAGGAGCCGCCACGCATGAGAGGGCCCCGGGTGTGGGGCTCGGCGGTGATATTGCTCCAGGGATAGGCGGCCCAATGGCCTTCGACCAATTCCCAGACGTTGCCGGCCAAATCTTCGACGCCTTCGGGGGTGCGTCCCTGTGGATAGGCGCCCACTGAGGTGGTGTGGCCGACGCGGAAGTCGAAATTGGCGTGCTCGTCGTGAGGGGCTCCCTTGCCCCAGGGGTAGGTGCGCCCGGTAGCCCTGCGGGCGGCAATTTCCCATTCGTACTCAGAGGGCAGGCGTTTGCCGGCCCACTGGGCATAGGCCCGGGCCCCCTCCTGATCGACCAAGACGACGGGGTATTGTTCCTTGCCGGGCACGGCAACAAAGGCGCCGGCGGCGGTCCGGGCAATACCGGCCAGGTCGGGATCGGCCATATCCTCGTGGTAGTAGCGCTGGTCGCCCACGGCGTTGAGGAAGTCGGCGTATTGGCCGTTGGTGACGGGGTAGCGGTCGATGCAAAAAGGGGGCACCTCGACGCTGCCTGGCGGTGAATTCTGCGGGTCGCTGGGATCCGGGCCAATTGGATAGCTACCGCCCTCGATCTGGACCATCTCTCCCGGGTTGACAGTCTGCTCGGCGGGTGGGGCGACAAAATCGAAGATGCCTTCTAAGTCGGCATCGGGGGCCTGGGCCGGCGTGCGATCGGACAGGACCAGGCGTCCCCAGGTCTCGCAGGCGTGCATATTGTAGACCAGCACCGGCGACCAGGTCCAGTCCCAGCAGGGGCCGCCGCGGTTTTTCCAATCGGTGATGGGCCAGGTGGTGCGCGACCAAGGGTACTGGACGCGGCTGAAATTGGCCCGCAGCACGCGACCGGGGTTGTTGAGAGGGGTACCCGAACGGTCGGTGGCCGCCAGCGAGGTCCAGGGAATCGACAATTCAATGGTCCAACCGGTATCGGTATCGAAGGGGTAATTGAAGCTGCCCTCGGCGCGCACGGCCACGCGCATTCCCTCTAGATTCCAGGGCGGACTCTGGGGGACGCGGGGGTGGCTCCAGGGCAAGCCGCCGCGGTTGTATTCTTTGGGCAACAGCATATCCCAAATGGTGCCCAGGGCGTTGAATTCCAGTTCGATATAATTCTGTGCATCGCCGTCGACGTCGATAAATAGCTCAATATCGTTGTCGTCGTAGATTTCTTCGTCTTTGTCGACTACGTGAGCCACCAGGTGCGGCTCTTCCAACTCGACGGCAGCGTAGAGGTTATAGTCGTCCCACAGCAGGCGGGCGCGGGTGCGCAGATGCGGCCGGGCATAGGCGGTGGCCGACACAATATGGCCGAAGTCCGCGGTCCACGGCGCCTGAGCCCAAGCCTCTTCGTCGAGTTGGCCGTCGACGACAATGGGCTCCATGGCCCTGTAGACGGTATAGTGCTGGGGCCGGAAGGGGCGTGGCTGGTGCGGTCGGGTGATTGCGGGGTAGGCGAAGTCCGGGTCGCGTTGGTAGCGGGCCATGGGTCACTCTGGTTGGGTGAGGCTTTGACGCGGGCGAAATAGGCCGTCTTACTAGGCTGTATACGATAAACCCAATTTGAGCCCTTGAACCGCAAAAAGCCCTTTGAGCACAGGGCTCAAAGGGCTTTTGTCAGGCTCAGGCTATTTCGAAGATGGCTTCTACTTCGACGGCGACGCCGGTGGGCAACTGCGCAAAGCCGACGGCGCTGCGGGCGTGGTAGCCGTCGCCGTCCTTGCCGAAAATTTCGTGCAACAGATCGGAGGCGCCGTTGATCACCAGGTGATGGTCGGTGAAGTCGAGGGCCGAATTGACCATGCCCAGGAGTTTGATAACTTTCAAACCGTCGAGACTGCCGACTTTTTGGTGCACCGATTCGAGAATGGCCACGGCGCATTCGCGGGCGGCGGCGTAGCCCTGCTCAACTTCCAGGCCGGCGCCCAGTTTGCCCTTGATATCCGAGACGTGGCCCGAGCAATAGAGCATATTGCCGCTCTGGGCGACCATATTGAGATAGCCCTTTTCGGCGTCGTCGGTGAATTCGAGGCCCAATTCCTTTGCTTTGGCTTCTGCGCCCATTTCTACTCTCCTTCAAACGTTGTGGTAAGGAACAATTTCTGCGACTGTTATTGGTATGGTAAATTAGGTGTCATTGCCGTTCAGGACAACGAGGAGACCCCATGAGCAAGCCCAATATTCTGTTCTTTTTTACCGACGACCAGCGTTTTGATACCCTTGGAGGGCTGGGACACCCGATCGTCAAGACACCGGTCATTGACGCGTTGATGGCGCGGGGAACGACCTTTACCCAGGCCCACGTGGCCGGCGGTACTGTCGGGGCTATCTGCATGCCCAGTCGGGCCATGCTGCACACCGGGCGGACTCTGTTTCACCTGGATGGCTCGGGACAGCGGATACCCCGGGGCGATACCATGCTGGGCGAGCATTTGCAGGCGCAGGGGTACCGGAGCTTTGGTACCGGCAAATGGCACAACGGCCGGGAGGCCTATGCCCGCAGCTTTACCGACGGGGCGGAGATTTTCTTTGGCGGTATGGACGACCACTGGAATGTGCCGGCCTACGATTTCGACCCGACGGGCGAATACGCCGGTACACTGCCCCAATGCCCGCAGGCTTTTACCTCCAACGAGGTCAAAATTAGGGGTGGCGACCACGTCAGTGCCGGTAAGCATTCGAGTGAATTATTCGCCGATGCGACCATTGATTTTATCGAACAGCACGATTCCGATGCGCCCTTTTTTGCCTATTTGTCCTTTATGGCTCCGCACGATCCGCGCACTATGCCGGCCGAATACCTGGCCATGTACGACCCCGAAGAGATGCCGCTGCCGGAAAACTTTATGGGCGGCCATCCTTTTGACAACGGCGATTTGAAGGTGCGCGACGAGATCCTGGCCGATTTTCCCCGCGACCCCTGGGAAACACGGCGCCACATCGCCGAATACTACGCCATGATCACTCATCTGGACGCCCAGGTGGGGCGGGTCTTGGCGGCTTTGGAAGCATCGGGCAAAGCGGATGATACGATTATTGTCTTTGCCGGCGACAACGGCCTGGCACTGGGGCAACACGGCTTGTTCGGCAAGCAGAATTGCTACGAGCACAGTGTTCGGGTGCCGCTGATTATTGCCGGTCCGGGCATGCCCGAGGGGGCGCGGCGGGACGATTATGCCTATTTGCTGGATATCTATCCGAGCCTGTGCGATTTGCTGGGGATAGAAATGCCGGCTTCTGTCGAGGGGCAGAGTTTGGTCGAGGGCGGTGCGCCGGGGCGGGAGACGCTTTTTACCGCCTACCGCGACGTCCAGCGAATGGTCAAGGACGGTCGTTACAAGCTGATTGAATACGTCGTCGAGGGCCGCCGCACGACGCAATTATTCGATTTGCAGGAGGATCCGCTGGAGATGAACAACCTGGCGGAGGATCCGGCCCAGGGCCAACGGCTGGCCGGGCTCAGGGAAATGCTGCGCCAATATCGGGACGACTGGGACGACCGGGCAACGGAGTGGGGACAGGCCTTCTGGGACGGGTATGAGGCGGGATAAAAGGAGGAATTTTACGTGCTGCATATATATGTCGATGCCGACGCCTGTCCGGTTAAAAACGAGGTCTATCGCGTCGCCAGCCGCTATCACCTCAATGTCACGCTGGTGGCCAATTCGTGGATGCGCACGCCGCGCGAATCCTGGCTTTCCCTGGAGGTCGTCAGCGATGGGCCCGACGCCGCCGACGATTGGATTGCCGAACACGTGCAAGTCGACGATATAGTAATTACGGCCGATATCCCCCTGGCCAGTCGCTGTCTACAGGAGGGGGCCCAGGCGATAGGACCAACCGGCAAGCCCTTCACCCAGGACAATATCGGCGCCGCTGTGGCCATGCGCGATTTGTTGTCTATGCTGCGCGAATCCGAAGAGATAACCGGGGGGCCGCCCCCTTTCGAGCCGCGCGACCGCTCGCGTTTTCTGCAGGAACTCGATGCGGCGATACAGCGCATCCGCCGCAGCCACCCCGATCCCAGTTAGCGTGGGATTGAGGGGTAATTCTGGCCGCTAAACTGGGCCAACCGCCGTTGTCGAAGGAAATAAATGAACGCCTATTGGGATTGTGAAAAACTAGCCGAGCCACCGGAGACCTTTGCCGCCCCGGGCTTTAGCGCCCCCGGTGTCGAGGCCCTCTTTTTTGCCGGCGAACCCTACCAGGGTAAGGAGACCAGGGTATTTGCCTGGATGGGTATGCCCTATGTGCCCAAGGGCCAGAAATGCCCCGCCATGGTTTTGCTGCACGGGGGGGGTGGCACCGCTTTTGACGAATGGGTGCGGATCTGGAACCGCAGAGGCTACGCCGCGATTGCCTTTGACCAGTGCGGCTGCGTGCCGGAGCGCCCCGAGCCCCAGGGCGGCCAGCCACACCAGCGGCACGAGTACGGCGGTCCCCCGGGCTGGGACGCCTCTTTCGATCAGGTAGACCAGGAAGTGAGCGGGCAATGGCAATACCACGCCGTTGCGGCGGCGCTGCGGGCCCATTCGCTACTGGCGTCCCAACCGCAGGTCGACGCCGATCGCATTGGGGTTACGGGCATATCGTGGGGCGGTTATCTAACGTGCCTGGTCGCCGCCGTGGACACGCGTTATCAATGCGCCATCCCGGTATACGGGTGCGGCTTTCTCGGCGATAATTCGGTGTGGAAGCACGAGGCCTTCCGGGGGCGCAGTCCCGAAAGCGTGGCGCGGTGGCTCGAAGCCTGGGACCCCAGCCGCTATTTGCAGCAGGCGGCGATGCCTTTTTGCTGGGTATCGGGGACCAATGATTTTGCCTATCCGCTCGATTCGCTGCAAAAATCGTATCGCCTGCCGCCGGGCCCGCGCACCCTCTGCATAGGCGTTGAAATGCCCCATAGCCATGCCGACGGCTGGGCGCCCGGGGAAATGGGCGCTTTTGCCGATAGCATCCTGGACGGGGGGGCACCGTTGGCGCGCATTGTCGATTTTCGCCGTTTGGATAATCGGCTGGTAGCCACCTTCCAATCGGCTCGCCCCATCGTCCGGGCCGAGATATGCTATACCCGGGCGAGCGGTTATTGGAGCGACCGCAAATACAATGTCTTACCGGCGACTATCGATTACGACAAAGGGCGAGTGGAAGCTGTTATTCCGTCTCAGACCCGGGTTTGTTTTCTCAATTTGTACGACGACCGCGGCTGTGTGGTCAGTACGGAACATATCGAATTGTAGCTGGGCCAACAGCTAAAATCGAGATTGGTAGCCATTGGGACCAGCCGGAGATCTCTATGAGGAATCCCTATAACCACATTGATATGCGCGTCCGGGATATGGCCGCAGTGCTGCCCTTCTACGTCGAATTTCTTGGCGCGCTAGGTTTTTTAGGTCCTGAAGAGGTGGTGGAGCCGGATGGACGGGTGTGGCAGAATTTCCGCTTTCGCCACGGACCGCTGCCCTCGCAGTTTTTCGGGCTTATCGAAGATGGGGAGCACCGCCCCAACGACAATTGCCTGGCCTTCCACGTGCCTACCCGGCAGCGCGTCGACGAGGTGGCCCGCCTGGCCGCAGCGGCTGGCGGCCAGGTGGAAGAGCCGGTTGTTTGCCCCGAGTACGGCAGGGAGTATTACGCCGCTTTCCTGAAGGATCCCAGTGGAAACCGGCTGGAGGTTTGCTGTTTTCTCGAATCCGACGGGGCCGGCCGGCGGCCGGATATCGTCCGGGCGGTAGAGGGCGTTGTATTGCCCGATTCGTATTCGATTAGGGCCTGGCGGCGGCAGGACGTCGAGGCGGTCGGCCGTTTGACCGTCCAGGGGGAGGACGAGAACAGGCTGGCCGCCTGGGCCGGCTCCTGGCCGGCGCTGGTGGTGGTTCATGGCCGGGAATTGGTCGGCTGCCTGCGCGCCATAAGCGACTTCGAGACGACTACCCAGCTAATCGAGGTACAGGTAGACCCGGCGCATCGAGGCCTGGGGTTGGACCGTGCCTTAGTTGAGGTTTGCCAGAGACTGGTCCCCCGGACCCGGATCGACCTCAATTCCAAGAGCGAGCGAGCATGGATCGAGCGAATGTAGTTTTCAACTGGGCAAAGATCGGCGATCTGATACCCCCGCCCCCGCAGATGCCCGCACCGGGCCCCTACTATACGACTCTGGTATCTATGCGCGAAGTGGAAGGATTTCCCTTTGACTACGCTTTGTATTTTTCCACCGACCACCATCCCGGCGAAGGCGGTATTTGGCTGTACCTGTGCGACGGAGTCCCCAGCCAGGCGGCCAACTGGCTTTCGTACGACGAGGCCGTGGCCCGGGGCGCTTTTGATCATCTGCCACAAAAACCGGCGGCCAATCCCATCTTCGTCGATGCGGTACAGGGCGATGGCCATACCGAGACACCACACGCCCATATCGTCGACGGCACCGTATATATGAGCTACCACAAAAACGGCATTGATTCCAGTCAGGCGACCTTGCTGGCCACCTCGGCGGACGGCGTCAATTTTGCCCGTATCAACGGCCCGGCCGATTCGGTCATTTTGCGCTATGATCCGACGGTGGACCCAGGCGACGGCCATACCGGCTATTTTCGCTGGGGCGTCAATCCCTTTGCCGGCATTGCTCAGCAGTACGTGGGGTATTCGCTCCATGGCGGCGGCGATGATTATCACTCGGCCATTTGGGCTTCAGACAATGCGGTGCAGTGGCAGCGATTGGATATTTTAACCCCGGTAGAGGGGTTGGCGGTGGATCGAGAAGATTGGATGATCATTTGGCACGAGATTGACCCGGGCTCGATCCGGCGGCTGGACGACGGCGACTACGCCGTCATCTGCGGGGTGGGCAACAGGGCCTCGGGCGATGTGGCCCGTATTGTCGAGCTCTACGAGATTTACTTGGCCGCCGACGGCAAAACGCTGACCCGTCCCAGCCGCAAGATTCTGGGTCGTGGACAGGCCGGGGCCAGCGATGCGGAAGAATTGGGCTCTGCCAGCATCGTCGCCACCGGTCCAGATTACCATCTGGTCTACGTCGGGGCCTCCGGGCAGGGCGGGGTCAATACTATTATGGGAGCTGTTGGGCAGCCGGATACAGCATCGCCGCGTTAGCCCGTTTTCAAAGCACTTTATTGCGGTGCAGGAAGCCCAGGAATACGAGCCCGAAAACGAGAAAGACCAAGCCGCATACGCCCAGGGCCAGGCCCAGTGAATAGCTGTCGCTAAGCCACCCTACCAGGGGACCCAACAAGACGAACATCAGCCGTCCCACCAGGCTTTTCACCGACAGTACGGTAGCGCGCATATCGGAGCTGACGCAGCGGTTGATATAGTCGTTCTGAACCGGTCCGTTGATACCCCGCGCCAGATAGAAGACAAATAGGAAGGGCAAGGCCCACAGGGTCTGGAAAAAACCCAGTACTAGATAGGCAGCGGCAGCCAGTAAAATCAGCGATATAAGCGCTGTTCTGCGGCCCAACCAGGCCTCTATGCGGTAGGCGTTATAGGCGAAAAGACCCACTGAAAATTGCAGCGCCGCCCAGCCCACGCCAAACCAGGCCAGAGGTAAATCGACGGCGGTGAAATAGGGCTGCACGAACCAGACGATGGTGAAGGTGGAAGTGCCCACCAGCGATGAGTAGAGGATGAGCCATTTGACCTCCGAATGGCCGTGCAGGGCGTAGCGGACAATGCGCAGTATAGCCTTGAGGGAATTTTCGCCGCTGGTCCGGTTCTGGCGTGCCGGTTCCACCAGCGAGGCGGCCAGCGGGATCGCCGCCAGTACCAGTACCGCCTGGACCTGGAGCGGGGTCCGCAGACTGATCAGGGCCAGAAAGCCGCCTATAATGCCGGCGATACCCTCCGAGAAATTGCTGATGGAAGCCAGGCGGCCGGCCACTTTCTGGTATTCGCCCTGGCGTTTTAACTGCAGCAGGGTATCGTAGAGCAGGGCCGAATCGGAGCCGGAGATAAAACTCGCCCCAATGGCGATGAGCACCTGGGAGGTGAGGAAATGGGAGAAAGTATAGGAAAAGGCGTAGACGCCGAATCCGGCGGCGGCAAAGACCGAGCCGATAAGCAGCGATTGTTTGCGGCCGATGCGGTCGGCCATATAGCCGGAGGGGATTTCGCAGAGGATGACGCAGACCGAGTAAAAGGCCTGGATAATGAAGACGTCTTGCAGGGATAGGCCGTTTTCCTGGTAGAATAGCACCAGCACCGGCATGAGCAGGAGGAACCAGCGGCAGGCCTGGATGAGGTGGAGCTTGGGGATATTGGCCTGGAGTCGGTTAGCTGACGGCGATGTTGGGTCTGCATTGGACGGACCTATTGGGGGGGCTCCTCCGCTCATTCTCGCGCTCACGCGCTCCGAGGCCATTCCGACCCGCCCGGCTGCGCCGGGAAGCACGCGCAGCGTGCAGGTCGGATGGAATCCGCTGCGGAGCCCCCCCAATAGGTCCTCCGGTGAAAACCGCTATTTAACGGGATTCTAAAATACACCAACGTCTCTCCACTTCTCTGCTTCACCAATGATTCGGACACATTTTGACAAAAAGGTGCCGTCTCCTCAGGTTGGTATCTCCGACTGGCAAGTCACCGATACCTCCCCAAGAAAGACGGCACGATGGAGTTGGCTACAAAGATACTCACCGGCCTTTCTCTGGCCAAACCGCCTTATAAAGCTGCTAAAAACGCCTTGACACTGTGATGCTATATAAGCACTGTTTGCATAGTTTATGATTTCCCATCAGGAGGTGAAGTATCGTGAAACTATGATCTAGGCAGAGCACTTCGTTTTCTTTGTAGAGCACTACCCGTTTGTGCGAAGGCGTATCAACGGCCTAGTCCGTATTGCGCTCTTTAATTAAAGCGGATGACTACTGCCCAGGTCACAGTTTCATCTTTTCGTTCGTGCAGATTGCTGCACACCCGCCCTACTGATCCCTCATTTTATATAGAGCAAAGAGGCCACGGCACGAAAAGGTGTTGGTGGCCTTTTGTCGTTCTTGCATTCAATGCTGGCAGCACAGAGTTGCCCTGTATAGAAAAATCGTGCACAAAAAACCATAATGCCTGCACCTTGGGATCTTTCCCTGCGACCGGATGGGATTCAAGTCTTTCGGTCCCTCTAAGAATTTTCATAGTGTGGCTAACATCACCTATATACACAAAAGGACGTTCGATGAAAGATATAGATCATATGGTCGCCGCTAATGCGGCCCATTGGGAGAAAGCGGTTGAAAATGGCGTCGGCCATTCAATCCCATGGTTGGATTTGGATCCGGATCAGCTGCGCCGATACATACGAGGCGAGATGGCAGAGGAAAGGCTTATAGGCCGTAAAGAGCCCAGGCGCTATCTGAATGTGAGTCCGGAAGATCTACGCATACTGCGTGATGTAGAGGGCAAAGACGTGCTTTGTCTATCGGCTGGCGGCGGCCAACAGTCCGCGATGCTTTCCCTGCTCGGAGGACGCGTAACCGTAGTTGATATTGCCCAAGGGCAGCTTGCGTCCGACAGAGAAGCGGCGGCCCACTATGGCTATGAAGTCAGGACCTTTCATAGAGACATGCGTGATCTATCGTGTCTCGAAGCTAACTCGTTTGATCTCGTATGGGGTATGACCCCGTGTTATGTGCCGAGTATTCGAGCGGTGTACGCCCAGGTCGCCAGCGTGTTGAGGCCCGGGGGGCTATACCGGACAGATATGTCGAATCCGGCAACCGTGGCGATAGAGTGGGACGGGAAAGGCTACCAGATTAGCCAACCCTATGCCGAAAAGGTCCTGGTGCGAGACGATCCCAACCACGGCAGGATCTACGAGTTTAGGCACTATTTCGACGATATTTTCAACGGCCTGTCTGATAACGGTCTTCGGTTAGTACAGGTTGATGATCGCGGCCGGAACAACAAGCCTGCTCCTGATGTGCCGCCGGGGAGTTATACCCACGAGAGCGCCTGGATCAGCGGATCATTCAACATCGTAGCCCAAAAAGAAACCTCTTAATGGGTGCGATTTGTGAATGCAGTGCTTCTTGTCAAAACGATAGGAAATTCTGAAACTCGCGACACTATAGACGGAGGAATACACGAAATGCCAGATATCATCGTACAGGACGAAATCGCAGCGCGAAATCTCGAATTGGTGCGCGAGGCTCACACAAATGGAGGCAAGGGAATGGGGGGTGCCCCATTCATGGACTTGGACGTTCAGGCTTACGACGATTATCGTGCCGGAAGACGACCGAAGCCGCCGGATCAGGACGACAACCCCGACACGGTTTTGATGAAGCGAGACCTTGAAGGCAAGAATGTGCTCTGTCTGGCCGGAGGCGGCGGGCAACACTCGGTGATCTTCTCATTACTGGGTGCCAATGTGACGGTCTTCGATCTGACGCCTGAGCAACTGGAACTCGACCAGAAGGCCGCAGATCACTACGGCTACGAGGTCAGGACCGTTCAAGGAGATATGAGAGATCTATCCAACTTGCCCAAGGATCACTTCGATCGAGTGTATCAACCGATTTCGTCCCTCTATGTGCCAGATATGAGCCAGGTATATGATGGTGTGGCCGACATTCTGAAACCGGGAGGCCTGTATTATTCGGCCTACACCTACCCCAGGCTCTACATGGCCGAACACCTGGGATGGGACGGTAACGGTTTTACGGTGAGATTTAGCCAGCCGCACCGCAACGGTAAGATTCTTGAACGAGAAGGGGACGATTTGATGAACTTTGAGGAGGGTGTATTCCTAGGAGAGTTCAATCATCTTCTCTCGGATATCATCAACGGGCAGATTGAAAAAGGACTGACGATCGTCGGAGTCTGGGAAAACCCACGACCCCATGAATTTGGCGATGCGGAGATGGTTCCAGGGTCGAAAGAACATGAGCAGAGTGTCTTCCCCTATGGCCTCTCCGTCCTGAGCAAACGACCGCAGTGATATGGTCTCCTCGCCCAAATTCTGGCTCAAGTGAAGTATCGTTGGTCAAGCCCCTTGGGTGGGCCCTCTGGAAGCCGGCCCACCCAAGGGGCGTCCAAGCCCACCGTCATAATCGAGGCCGTCAATCACCAAAGTACTGCTGCACAAAGGGCCAGGCGCCGTCTTTGTAATAGCGGTGGCCGCCTTCGCCAATATACAGTTGGCACTGGTCCTCAACCCCGGCCACGGCGTAGATACGGCGCAGTTTCTGGTAGGCCAATTCGACCTGGTCGAGGGGGAAGATGGGGTCAGTGCGGCCGGCGATGGCGTTGAAGGGCCGCGGCGCGATCAGGCCGGCGACATCGTACATTTCGCCCAGTCGTAAAATGCCCGGGACGTAATTGCAATCGCAGTGGTTGATGGAGCCGAGACTGCCTTCGAAAGTACAGAAATAACAACCCGGCATGGCCAGTGCAATACGGGTATCGCAAGCGGCGGCAAATACCGTGACAGTACCGCCGCCGGAATTGCCGGTCATGGCAATGCGCTGCGGATCGATGGGCAAATGGGCGCTGGCCCAATCGATCAGGCAACCCATATCCCATACCCGCTCGCCGATGGGCGTGCGCCCGGCCAACAGACCGTGCCGCAGCTGGATCTGGCAGGAATGCACCCGGTTGTCGGCGCGGTCTTTCTCTGTCCGGGTCTCGCCAAAGGCCCGGGTCGTGGGAGCCAAAGCGATATAGCCCTGGCGCACGGCCTGGACGGCGATATCGCGCTCGCCTTCCTCGATTTCGGCTGCTTCCTTGTCGTTTTTGGCTATACCGACGTAGATATGCGGGTAATTGTGGCCGTGCGGGATAATTACCAGCGGTACGGGGTGATCAATGGTTTGGGGCCGCAGCAGATAAAACGGCAGGGGCACGGTGGGCTCGACCCAGATATGCCAAGTTTCGCGGATATAGTCGCCCATATCCTCGCTGTCGCGCAATTGCGCGCTTGGTTGGTGCTGGGCCAGGTCGGCGGCCAGATTGTCCAGCCCCAGTATCTGCCGCAAGCGTGGGCGAAAGGCTGCCTGCCATTGGGCCAGCTCATCGGCGGATTTGGCGGCGAAGGCGAATTGGGGGGTGAAGGCGTGGTAGCTGGCTGCGAAATGTCGACTTGAATCGTACATGGAATTCCTTTGCCTGTGTTTATTGGTCAGGTTGTTCGATTTGCACCGCCGCCTCGGCGCTAAGACCGCCGCGGACCAGGGCTTCCCAGCAGCGCATGGGCGATTCTTTGAGGATGGCCAGGACATCGGCCTGGAGGTCGCCGGCGGGGGCTGCTGCGTCCTCGGCGGGCAAATAGGCCAGTCGGTTCAAAGCATCCATGGCAAAGCCGACGTCAATGGCGTTTTTGTCGGTGCGGATAATGTTTTTCAGTGCCTGTACCGTCGTCTCCAGTGCCGCTCCGGTTACTGCCCGTCCGTGGGAGCACAGGATTACCACGGACCACAGGGCGTTCTCCCGTACTGCCGAGCGCACCGGGGCAAAACGCTCCAGACCAAAATCGTTGCCGCCGCCTTCACAGACATCGCAGTCGTCTGTAGGGCGGACGAATTTAATGCTGCGGCCCTGGGCCCGGTCCATGGCCAGCCGATTCTCTTCGCGCCCCAAGCTTTGGTTGAGTGCTTCCAGGCAGGCGGGGATCAATGGGCGGCCCATGCCGGTGGCTGCGGCGCGGCGCCCCAGACAGCCCAGGGTGCCGGCGGCGACGGCGCGCACGTAGACCGAGGGGTCGCTCTCCAGGCATTGGACCACAGCCTGCAGTACCTGGTCGTTGAGGTGGCTGGCATCGCCGAGCCCGTAGACACCGGCTTTGCGGACCCATTTGAGGGGCGACTGCAGGGCTTTGAGGAAGGCTTCTGTGGCATCCGGACCGACGGCGATAAGGCCGTAGGTGGCCGCTCGGCGGACGCTCTCGCGGTCGTTGTACAACGCCTGCTCAAGATGTTTCACGGCCAGTCCGGTATCGCCGATGGAAGCCAGTTTGTAGGCGGCGCCAATGCGCACCGGCTCGGCGGTTTCGCCATTGGCGTACAATTGCTCGTTGAGGCGGTCGGCCTCATCCGCTCGCGCCGTTACTGATAGGGCGGCGGCGGTGGCTCGGGGCGGTGGCGCCTGGCCCGTCTGTATCCAGTGGTGGTGATAGCGCCAGAGGGTAGTGACGTTGTCGTCGGCGGCGACCAAATCGACACCGGTGAGCGGATCGGTGCCCAAACCCTGCCAATCGACTTCGGCGGCTATATCAGTGCTTTTATTAAGCGCTTCGGATGTGCGGTAAATCCAGAAGCGCCACATAAAGCGGGGGTTGTCCTTCCAGGTCTGCCAGTCGTCTCTGCGGTGGTTGCCCCGGTGGAAGGTATTGTGCGAATACAGCACCACGCTGCCGGCTTTGAGTGGCGCCGCGTCAAAGGATTGCACCAGGGGCCAGCCTAAATTAGTGACGGCCTCGCGCATGCGGATATCGTGGGCGGTGCGGCGGTGGACAATATCGTCGGGGTCGTATTGGGAATCGGGGCCGCTGACGGGTTGGCTTTCCATGCCGCTGAGCTGGTAGTTGAAGTCGAGGTGATCGGCGCCGGCGAAATTGTCGTGGTTTTCTTCGTGGTTAAAGGTCCAGTAGTGCGAATAGGGCACGGTGGCGGTGGGACCCATATCCGGGGCGACGACCTGGGGGTAGTAGAGCATTTCGATCTGCACCGCCTGGTGGTGGCGCTGTTTGCGGCCGTTGAAGGGGCCGTTGTCGTCTTTGTGCCAGTGCTGGTCGCGGCCGCCGCTGGAAAAAGTGGCGTTGTGGGTGAAGGGGACAATGGCCCAATTGGGGCCCACCAGCTGGTTGCAGGCAGCCACCACGCCCGGCGCGTTGATCACCTCTAAGACCTCGTCGATAAGTCCGGGAGTGACGCGTTCCCCTGCTGCTACCGCCTGTTTTTCTCGCTGGTGAATACGGCTGTGGGTGTCTAGGGGAATGCCTAGGTCTTCCGGGGCCAGGGCAACCATGCCTCGGTGGGCGAAATCCCGCGCTAACTGCTCGGGCGCAGTATAGGCCAGATATCCGGCCTGGGTGTGTTGGCTCATGTCGATCTGTTCTCTTTCTAATCCTGTTGGTGTTGATGGATATCAAGTTCGTTGGAAAACGGTGCCGAAACGGTCGGCCGTGGGCATCTCTGCAGCAGTAAATTGGCGTCCCTGGATATATTCGCCGATATCGACGAAGGCCCCGTCTTTCTCGCTCGATTCGTAGCCAGCCATCAAGACCGCCATAGTATCCCAGGCCATTAGCGGCCCCGACTGCGGAAAGCGGGTGGGGTCGAGGGCGCAATCGACCGCGTCGTTCATTTCGTTGACGTAGCCGTGGGCGTAGAATTGGTTGGGGCGGGGAAAGCTGGTGCCCGCCGCTGTCGGGAGTTTTTCGCGTACTAGCAGATTGCCGGCGGCCTCCGGCTGCGGCAGGAAGAGCTCGTTTTCGTCGTTGGGGTTGATACGCATATCGTATTGGGCGAAGTCGGTGATTACCGATAACTCGTTGCGAATGCCGCTAATGCTGAGATCGTAGCCCAACACTTCGGCCACCGTCTGGTCCTCGAAGACGACGGTCAGGCGGCCAAAGTCGTCGACATTTTGCATGACGCGGAAATGCTCGCCCGCTGCTTCGGGCTGATGCTTCAGGACCTGTAGGGCAAGCCCCGATACCCGGGCCGGACGAATGGGCCGGCCATCGCGCAACAAGCCTTCCACTTGCTTGAGGTACAAGCACGGTCCTAGAGGGTGGCAGGCCTTATTGAATAGTGAACCGCCGCCCGATTGGGCCGGGGTATCATAGGCCGGGGCGTGGGACCCCTGGTGGGCGCAAACACCGCGTTGGTAGAGCACCTTGCCCTTGCCGGTTTGCTGCGCCTCAATCAGCAATTCGACCAGGCCTTTGACCCCGTCTACATAGATAAAATCCTCGGCGTAGAGCAATTTTGAGCCAGCGGCGCGGACCTCGTCCAGGACCTGGGCCAAAAAGGCCATGGATTCTTCTTTGCGCGTCTGGGCGCTGGCTTGGCGTCCCTGGGCGTAGCCCGGCCAGATGACGGGCGGTTTTTCCAGCACAATTACCGGTACTCCGGCCTGGGCCGCTTCAATGGCGTACTGGCCGTGGGTATAATTGGCGCAGGCGATATTATCGATATGGGGTTGCAGGCTGGCCAGCATTTGGGCGTGGTCGGCAAAAGCACGGTCAATGCCGTGCTCCTGGGCGAAGCGCTGGGCGTTTTCGAGCCGCCCCGAGTTGACGCCCGCCAATTGAATCTCGACGCCGTTTTTGTGCGGAATCATGCTGTAGGTGCGCGCCGTATAGTCGCCGGCAAAGCCGGTACCGTTGATGGCGACCTTCAATTTTTCCATGGTTATTGCCGCTGTCCTTTCATCCCCAGCGTCTGGGCCAGAAAGGCCCACTGGTCGGCGATATTTTCTATTTGCATCCAGGTCGGCGTGCCGGCGCCGTGGCCGGCCCGGGTTTCAACGCGGATAAGGATTGGCTGGTCGCAGCCCTGGGCGTTTTGCAGGGCGGCGGCGAATTTAAAGCTGTGCCAGGGGACCACCCGGTCGTCGTGGTCGGCGGTGGTTATCAGCGTCGGCGGATAGCAAACGCCCTCTTGCAGGTTGTGGTAGGGCGAGTAGGCGTAGAGGGCTTTGAACTCCTCCTCGTCTTCGCTCAGCCCGTAATCGCTCGACCAGTTGCGGGCATTGGCCGAGGCGGTATGGTAACGCAGCATATCGAGCACGCCCACTGCCGGCAGCGCCGCCCCGAAAAGCTCGGGCCGCTGGGTCATTACCGCCCCGACCAGCAGGCCGCCGTTGCTGCCGCCCTGGATGGCGAGCTTGGGTGGAGAGGTATAGCTGTTGTCGACAAGCCATTGGGCGGCGGCGATGAAATCGTCGAAGACATTTTGCTTGTCTAATTTGGTGCCGGCCATATGCCAGTGGTGGCCGTATTCGCCGCCGCCGCGCAGATTGGGAATGGCCAGCACCCCGCCCATTTCCAGCCATACCAGCCAGCTGGCGCTGTAGTACGGGGTCAGGGATATATCGAAGCCGCCGTAGCCGTAGAGCAGGGTCGGGTTGGCGCCGTCGAGTTCAAGCCCGTGCCGATGGACGATGAACATCGGTACCCGGGTGCCGTCTTTACTGTGGTAGAATATCTGTTTGGTGGTAAAGTCTTCCGGTTTTATGCCCCCCTGCATCTCCGCCCGGGCAAATAGCTGGCTTTCCCCGGTAGCTACATTGTAGCGGTAAACCGCCGGCGGGGCGGTGAAGCTGGTAAACGAATAAAACGTCTCGGAATTATCGGCTTTGCCGCCAAAGCCACCGGCGCTGCCCAGATCGGCAAAGGCCACCTGCCGCACGGCATGGCCCTGCTTGTCATAGATCACCGCGTGAGAGTGGGCGTCTTTGAGGTATTCGGCGACGAAGTGGTCGCCCACCAGACTGACCCCCTGCAGCGGTTGTGCCGATTCGGCGATAATTTCGCGCCATTGCTCGGCTTGGGGCCGGCGGATATCGATGGCGACGAGGCGGGACATAGGGGCATCGCGGTTTGTCTGGAAATAGAAGATAGGTCCGTCGTTGCCGCAGTAAAAGTAGAGCGCGTCCCATTCGTCGAGCAGGCGCACCACCCCTGCCCCGGGTTCGTGCAGGTCCAGATAGTACAGCCCGTTGGCGTTATACCCTTCCCAGACGCTGATCACCAAATAGCGGCCGTCTTCGCTTACAAAAGGATAGGGATCGCGCCGGGGATGATCTTCGATATCGTATATAAGTCGGTCGTCTGATTGCTGGTCGCCGAGTAGGTGGTAGTAGATCGCCACGCTTTTGCCGCCGTCGCCGTGGCCGGACTGGCCGGCGGGATAGCGGCTGTAGTAAAAGCCCTGACTGTCTTTGGACCAGGCAGCGCCGGTGAATTTGGTGAAAGCGATTTTGTCGTCCAGGTCCCGGCCGCTATCAATAGCACGTACTTTCCAGGTCTTCCAATCGGAACCGCCGTCGGACAGGCTATAGGCGATATGGCGACCGTCGGGGCTGACTTTATAGTCGCCCAGCGAGATGGTGGCGTCCTGGCTGAAGGTATTGGGATCGATCAAGACGCGGGGCTCGGCGTCGATTGCGGCGACGACGTAGAGGACGCTTTGGTCCTGCAGACCGTCGTTGCGGGTGTAGAAATACTGGCCGCCCTCTTTAAAAGGGGTCCCGTAGCGCTCGTAATTCCAGAATTCGGTGAGTCGGCGTTTGATCCGGTCGCGGCCGGGGATTTGTTCAAGATAGGGCTGCGACAGGGCGTTTTGCGCCTCTACCCAGTCTTTGATCGCCGCCCCGTCCAGATTTTCCAGCCAGCGGTACGGATCGGCCACGGCGACCCCGTGGTAGGTATCTACCTGGTCCTGGCGTCGGCTTTCTGGGTAGGACATTTTCTGCTCTCCGATAGCGTTGGTCAGATGGATGAAATTTCCCCGTGGCCTCGACCGCGCAACGGTCGGTGCCTGCGCTGGGCCTGGCGCTTGACCGGCGCGAGAGGGGCCCTAGCTTTTTGCGCCTGGGCTAATTCGGTCATCGGGTGGACAGCCCAACAATCTAACCATGCAGCCAATCACCCTCAACTATATAGGGAGCCCTGGGTCATGCAGCAACCGCAGTGGGAAAAAATCAATAACGGTATCTGGGGGGCCCAGCTGGGATCGAGTCCGGGGCCGGGTCTGCTGGCCCACGCCGATGTCGCCCCCAAGACCCAGGCCTTGGAAAAGCTGGCCGACCGGCCTTTTCCGCTGGCTCAAGAGGCGATTGCCCTCTCCCGGGCGGGGTCCAGGCTGGTGCTGACCATGCCGCTGCAAAAAGACGAAACGCTGTACGGGCTGGGACTCAATTTTCAACATATCGAAGTGCAACAGACCATCCGCCACCTCAAGGTCGACCACTACGGCGGCCAGGACAACGGCCGCACCCACGCCCCAGTGCCTTTCTACGTTTCCGGCAACGGCTACGGCGTCTTTGTCGACCTGGCGGCGCCCCTTTCGATATACGCCGGAGGAACTCACCGCAAGGAGCATCACCCGCCGGTTATCGACCGCTTGGAAGAGGGGTGGAAGCCGGTCTATCCGGGGCGGATGGTGGAAATCGTCCTGCCCGAGCCCGGCGCCCAGGTATTGGTCTTTGCCGGACCGACGCCGCTGGCGGTGGTGCAGCGGTTTAATCTGTACTGCGGCGGCGGTTGCCTGCCGCCGCGTTGGGGCCTGGGTTTTTGGCACCGCGTTCCCAGCGCCTATAGGGCCGTTGAGGCTGCCGCCGAAGTGGACGAATTTGCCCGGCGCGGCTTTCCCCTCGATGTATTGGGCCTGGAGCCGGGGTGGCACAGCCAATCCTATCCCACCAGCTACGAATGGCACCCCGAGCGCTTTCCCGAGCCGGCGCGCTTTATTGACGATATGCACGCCCAGGGCGTGCGCGTCAATTTATGGGAAAACGGCTACGTCGCCCCGGACTGCCCCTTGGGCCGGCGCATTGAGCCCCACTGCGGCAGCCATACCGGCGGCTGGGGCGGGTTGATCCCCGATTTGAGTCTGGCCCAGGCCCGGACGCTGCTGGCCCAGCAGCATGAGACGGCCCACTTCGACAAGGGCGTCAGCGGCTATAAGCTGGATGAATGCGACGGCTACGACCAGTGGATCTGGCCCGACCACGCCACCTTCCCCTCGGGTTTGTCGGGCGACCAGTTGCGTCAGGTCTACGGCCTGCTCTACCAGCGCACCACCGCTGAACTGTACCGCCGCAACGATCGCCGTACTTACGGTCTGGTACGGGCCTCTAACGCCGGCTCGGTATCGCTGCCCTACGTCCTCTACAACGATTACTACGATCACCGCGGTTTTATCACTGCCCTGTGCAGTGCCAGTTTTTGCGGCCTTTTGTGGACGCCCGAAGCCCGCTCGTCGCAAACGGCCGAGGAATGGCTGCGCCGGATACAGGCGGTTTGTCTGTCGCCCCTGGCCATGATCAATGCCTGGGCCGATGGCACCAAGCCCTGGTCTTTTCCGGAAGTGGAAGAGGCCGTGCGCCAGGTGATGCTAGTGCGCATGCGGCTCATCCCCTATCTCTATACCGCCTTTGCCCAGTACCGCGAAACGGGCGTGCCTCCGGTGCGGGCCATGGTTTTGGACGAGGCGTTTGATCCCAGTGTCGCCGCCGATGTGAAGGACCAGTACCTGCTGGGGCCGTCGCTGTTGGTGGCCCCTGCCTTCAGCGGCGAAACAGAACGGACGGTGGTTTTGCCCCAGGGCCGCTGGTACGATTTTTACAGCGGCGCTTGTTGCGGCGAAGGGCCGGGGACTGTAGAGATTGAGGCTCCGTCCGAGCGGATATCCCTGCTGGTGCGCGACGGCGGTATTATTCCCCTAATGCCGCCGCTGTTGCAGGCGCCGGGGCTCGGCCAGACGGTGGATTTGGAATTGCGCCACTACGGCCAGGCGGAAGGAACCTTTGCGCTCTACGACGACGACGGCGAGACCTACGCCTATGAACAGGGGGCTTGCCGCTGGACGTCGCTGCGGGTGCGGAGTAAGGACGACGGCCAATTGGAAGGCTTTATCGAGTCGTCGCCAGGGGCGCAGAATTATACGTATGGGGTTATGGAATGGCGATTTATGAGCTAACGCTTGGGCTCCAAGGCGATTTTCAGCTCGGCGCTATAATCCGGGTCTATTGATACGGGGTCAGATCCATATTGGGGAATTGAATGGCGAGGGCCTGCAGGGTCGTCGCGGTATAATAGGCGTGGCCCGGCTCCGGCCAGCCAAAGAGGGTCCGCACCCGCGGCGTGGTTGTTTCCCAGAACGGGATGAAATGCTCGCGTTCGGGCCGGCTCCAAGGGTTGGCCAGCTTGGTCCAGCCGCTGGCGTCGCTGCGGGCCATGGATAGGGTCCACAGGGCGCGCTGCTTGTGCTTGTTTGTAAAGGGCACGGCAGCGTGGATCAAATACGAGGAATAAAACAGGGCGCTGCCGGCTTTGGCCGTGGTCGGCACGGGCTCGGCAAATTCGGGCACCTTGCGAATATCGTCGATATTGCCTTCCAAGCGCAGCAGGGCCTGGGCCGCTTGCCGGTGCGATCCGGGGATGACGTGCATGGGCGCCCCGTCCTCGTCGACATCGTGCAGATAGACGCCGCAGTTGACGTAGTCGAATGAGCCTACGGCATCGCCCGGGGGCAAAAAGGTATTGGTGCCGTGGTCGGCGTGGTAGCCCTGCCAGGGGTGCTCGGGATGCCGCTGGTCGGTGGGCCCTGAGCGCATAAATAGATGGGCGTTGCAATAGCTGACCGCCTCGCTCCCCAGGCATTGGGCGAAGATACGGAGGTAGTCCTCGTTTTCTATCAGCCGGTCCAACGCCTGGGCCCCAGTGGGGAATTGGGTGCGGCCGTATTGGGTATCGCCGTAGTGGGCGACCGCGGTTTGGATGCTCGGTTCAGCCGACGGGGTCTCTCCGGTGCGGTCGGCGTCGGCCAGGTATTGGGCAAAGGATTTGCCGTAGAAAATTTGTTCCATCGCCGCCAGGGCCGCGGCTATTTCCTCGGCAGCGAACAGATCTTCGACAATGATATAGCCGTCGCGGTGGAAGGCGTCGAGTTGAGCGGATGACAGAGGCATGGTGTTTTCCCAGTTTTTTCGTTTGGGGGTTGTGGATTGCTTGGGCGCCCCTTGGTCAGCGGTATTATACTGGTCAGGCGACTGGCAAAAGGACATTGCAAGCAGATAGGCCCAACCGGGCTGCGGGAATGAGTACGGATTCGCCCGATCCGTGTCAATCGGCAACTCGGACCCTACTGCCCGTCCTATCCCAGACTCTGTTTGAACAAGCCCATTTGGGCGTCGTCTCAGAGCCTAGCTTTGAGACGACGCCCAAATGGGCTTTTAAAGGACTTCTAGGCTGTCCGAAGTAGCTTTCGCGCCGACTTGGGCCACTGTTGTTTGAGTTCCTGGGCCACTGGATAGCGCTCGTGTAGATGTTGGAACACCCGCACATACAAAAGATCGAGCATAGGACGTATGGTGTCGGTTCTATTGGGCATTCCCGCATGCCACAATCGCATATCGCGAAGGAATAGAGACCCCAGAGGCATGGTCATTTGCACGGAGGGCAAGAACGCCGCCCGTTCGCTTAGATGGCGGACATCCGATGGGGGTTGGTCCGTAATCAGATGCGTCCCGGGCCATATCTTTGTGGCGCCGTTCTCCTCGGTAAAGTCGACTAATGGAATGTCCAGATAGACGCCTGTGACGGGAAGGGCAATAGGTAGTTCGGCAAAGGGGTGGCTGCCATCCCGATGGATGCCGTCTTCTCTCTGTTCCTCCTCGTCGCACGGACGGGCGGTGTGAATCCAGTAAAGAGCGAACGCTATCTTCTTGCCCATAGCAGCTTCCAAGACCTGGAGCACAAACGGATTGGCAATAATCTGGTGATGGAAAAACGGCCTATCTGTCGGTTGTCTAAACCTCTTGCCGCCGCGGATTTCTTCAAAGTAGGCGTTTTGGATTTCCCCGATGATATCGAGTGGAATAGCGTTTTCGAGGATAACAGCGCCCACTTCTCGCAGTAGGCGATGGGCCAGATGAATATTGTCCTCACTCATTTTTCCGTCCGCCTGTTCTGCCTCTAAAATATGGATTCTCATTTTTAAGAACTCCTTGTAAAGGTTTGTCCGTTTGGGCATTTGAATAATGCAAATTGCATTGACGGGTGGTTTGGGCGCATACAAAACGCCACCGCACAGAGGGGCACGTGCCGTGGCGCAAAAAACGAGGGAACTAATCGGTAAGAGTGGCGAGAAATACTAACTATGGAGCAAACCATCCCCTTCCGGCGCACGACACAGCGGTGTGCCTATGGTCTGAAGGGCGATGAGTATAAGAGAGCGTTTCGCTCGATTCTCAGGAGCGCAATCGATGCGGGCCGTGCTCTACTTAGCCAGCCCTTCCGCAGGGCTGGGTTCGACGCTTATACATTGAAAATGGGACCTTGTTAGGGGTTTGCTCGTCGAGGGAAGGTCGAACAGACCTTTAACGATGTCAATAGAGTCTTGGGCGTGTCTGAAAAATCCATTTGGGTGCGCGCGACTGCCTTCATTGGGCGCGCAAGGACAGAGCCAGGTCGGCGGTGAAAGGAAGGGTGGGCTGGCCGCGGAAGAGGAAGTAGTGCGGGTTTTTAGGGTGCAGATGGAAGGCGGTCATAGTTGGGGTCCTTTGCTAGCAGATGCAAATTTTAGCGCCGGGCTCTTCCCAGGGATAGAGCACCGGCCCACTACCCGGCCGTTGCCCGAGGGAAGATCCATTGGGGCTTTGGGACGACTAACCAGCGGCCTGTCTACCTCGGCTTTTCAGCGATACATATATATGGTAGACTACTACAGTCCCTTTGCCCACCAGACACAGCACCTATAGGAGCTATTCATGGCGTCCAAGAAAACCCTCAGACAACGCATGCAGGACAACGAAGAGCTCGTTGCTTTACGCGGCTCATTGAACGACAGCAAGGACCGGTTGGCCGATATCTGGGCAACGGGCCGATACGACTATATCTGGATCGACGGCCAGCATACCCCCTTCACAGAACAGCAGCTGGCCGATTATTGCCGCGCCGCCGAAGAGTTGGATATAGACGTGCAATTGCGCATTACCCACACCCGCCACGCCTATTTGGTGGGGCGCTTCCTAGACTTTGGCCCCAGCGCCGTGCTGGTCCCCGAAGTGATGGAGCCCGAAACCGTCGACGACGCCATTGCCTTTGCCTATTACGGCCCCATTGGGCGGCGCAGTTGGGGCGGCGGCAACCGCCGCGGTATGGGCCAGGGGCTCGACAGGCACGGCTATGCGGCGTGGTGGAACGACTACGTGGTATTGGCTATCCAGGTGGAATCGGTCGAGGCGGTGACCAATATCCGCAAATTGGCCAAGCCGGGGGTCAGCGTCGTCACGTTTGGGCCCAACGATTTGTTGTTCAATATTGAGGACCACCCCGAATACCCGCTGCGCACGGTGGAAGACTGCGTCCGCAATGTCGCTGCCCAATTGGAGGGCAGCGGCATTCGTATAGCTATGGGCACCCCCACAAAACCCGAAGAGCGCGACGAATATCGGGCTATGGGTTTTACGTTGTTTCAGGAGGATCCGCCGGCTTAGTTGGGGCGCGTTCTGCTGGACGCCCTTTGGGGGCCGGCCTCCAGGAGGCGGTGAGGCCCGCTTGCGGCCTTCCCTACACCACCCGGCTGCGCCGCCCGCCCGGCCTCCAGCTTCCCTGCCCCGCTCCCCCACTGCCTCCTTCCGGCCACCCCCCAAAGGGCTTGGAGCAGCGGTAGGGCTGGCAATGGTGGGCCGAAAAAGAAAGCTTGAGCCGATCGCACGGGCCGTCCGTGCAATGGCGGTTCAGTGCGGTCGGACAGGCTATTTGTTAAAAGATCGCTCAGTTCGGATCGGAAAATGCTCGATTAAGTGTCGATCAGCTGCGGCAAAAACTTCATTTGATCGAATGTTGACAACGTCATGGATTGACGTTTGAACGACCAGAAAGTGTAAACGAAGGTGAAGGCGTTGAAAACCGAACGCGCTCCGGTGCAACGCTTCGTTATACAGCCTTTTGGAGACGCTTTTCTTTGATCACGAGGTCAACTTCACAGTCGAGAATATGAAGCAGGGCCATAAGTTGATCAATGGATTTCTTGTAGTTTGTTTGGTCAAGCAAGCGATAGAATTGAGCAGGGGAAGTAGCGAGCCTACGAATAAGCTCTCGCTTGCTTAGGGAACTGTCCTTTACACGATCTTGCGCCGCCAACGTAAGTTTGTAGAGTAGAAGATCCCGCATGTACTGAGGATCGCGATTGTATTCGAGGATATGGTCAATATGTACGGTACCCTCGTCTCCTGATTCTAACGCATAGGTGAAGGCCTCGCTGGCCAATTCCTTATCGACGTAAACCTGTGCAATTGGGTTTTCGCGTGACGGCGGAACCTCCAACTTCGCATAGGGAAACAGATAACCTTGGCGGTATGTCGACACTTCGAAAGCCTTTCTGCGATTGTTTGGCGAGACGTTCTTTATTTTCATAGTTGGCCCTCTTCCTCTAACTCGGCGATTACTTTCAGAAGTCGTTTGTTGGCTTGTCCTCTCATTGCAACACGATTCTCAAGATCCCATTTTACGATGAGCTTGCCGTCTTTATAGACGTGAACATGCCTTGGCTGATGATCGCCGATCCAAGTGACAAAAAGGTAGTTGCCACGTCGAATTTTACCCATTTTTAAATGTTACCACACAAGGTAACGGAAGTCAAGATTGGGCCGAGCGAACGCGATCGGGCCGGGGCACATTCGGTGAGGGTGATGAAAGATCAATACGGTAGGCAAAGGTCCACACCGTTTGCCTACCGTATTGACGAGAAGCCTTCGACGCGATATATGGCACACCGAAATGGCCTGTTCTCAACAGAGGAGGATTCGCCGTCCGCAACCGAATTCAGCGCAGCTGGATAAAGCCGTCCTGGTCAAAGGCAAGGTCAATGCGGCGCTTTTCCTCCACCGAGCGGTCGGCGGCAAAGCACATCACGGCGCTGAGATAGCCGGCATAGGCGTCTTGCGGGGGTTGGTAGCCGGGATCCTGCATCATGGTCAGTAGCTCATAGGCATGTCGGGCGTCGCCGCCACCGTGGCCGCTGCCATCGCCTGTGGTATCGAAGATTTCCTCGCTGGCCGGGGCGTTGCGGTAGAGGTGGACCTGGCCCTGGCGCAGATTGCCCCAGATTCGCCCCTGGGTACCCACGGCGTGGAAATTGCGTCCGGACTGGGGGCCCATGGCGTGGAAATTGAGCACAAAGCTGGCTAGGGCACCGCTGGCGTATTCGATATGCAGGGCCTGCACATCGAGGACGTCCTTGTCGATATTGTAGATGCAGCGGTTGTCCTGGCGGCTGAAGTGCCCGGCACCCGTGGGTTGATCGCTGCTGGGGCTGTAGTAGGGACAGGCGGTTTGCAAATGGCAATCGTCGCAGTGCTCGGGCAACTCGGGGTCGGTGACGAAAATCTGGCGGTTGCCGAAGGCGTGCAGCGAAACCGGATCGGAGCCCATCAGCCAGTTGAGCAGGTCGAGATCGTGGGACGATTTTTCCAGCATTGAGCCGCCGCTTTGGGCCCGGTGGCGGCGCCAGGGGCTGCGGTTCATAATTGAGGTGACGCCGACGCCGGGCAGTTCATCGGCCTGGATCGAGACGATGCGGCCGATCAGCCCTCGACCGATCAGTTCGCGGATTTTGCCGTAGAACGGCGCCGAGCGCAAGACAAAGCCAATCAGGGTGCGGCCGTTGTGGGCCCGTTCGGCGGCGATGATGCGTTCGCAGTCGGCCTGGGTGGGGGCCAGGGGCTTTTCCAGGGCGATGGGTAGACCCCGCTCCAAACAGGCGACGGCGTGCTCGGCGTGGAGGTGGTTGGGCGAGCAAATGACGACGCCGTCCAGATCGGCCCGTTCGGCCAATAGGGCCTGCCAGGTTTCGTATTCGCCAAAACCGTTAGGCAACTCTGCTTGGGTGGCCAGGGCGCGGCGGTGTGCCGGGTTGGGATCGGCCAGACCGACAAGCTCGATCTCGGCGCGTTGCTGGTAGGCCCGGGCGTAGGCCAAGGCGCGGCCACCCGTGCCGATAAGACCAATTTTAAACGTCGCCATCAGCTCCCCTTCCCTTTAGCTCCACCAGATGGGCAGGTCGGCCTCTGCAAAGACCGGGTTGGTCTTATAATAGGGCCCGGGTTGCCAGGGGAATTTTTCTTCGATATCGTCGATCAGTTCCACGCCGAAACCGGGCTTGTCTGGGATGGCGAGGACGCCGTTTTCCAGTGGGTAGGGGTCCTTGAAGATTTCCCATTTGAGCGGGTTAAAGGTCTGGTTGAGCTCGCACATATGGCCAGAGGGGACTCCGGCGACCAGGTGGATATTGGCGATGGTTGTGAGGCCGCCGACCCAGTTATGGGGGCAGTAGTGCTGGCCGTATTGGGCAATGGTCTGGCCGATATGCCAACCCTCGGTAATGCCCGACAGATTGGCGTCGGTCTGGATTATATTCATGGCCCCGGCGGCGACAAAGGGGCGCACTTGGTAGCGGTTCCACATACTTTCGCCGCCCGATACCATCACCGAGGGCATGGCCTGGTTGATGGCCAGGTGTTGTTCCAGGGCGGCCGGTCCGTTTTCGGAGACGGGTTCTTCGTACCAGTAGAATTTGAGTTCTTCCAGCGCCGGGCACAGCTCATTTATTATCGTCTCGAAGGGCCAGGGGAATTTTTCCAGCACCAATTTGAAATCGGGGCCCACCGCCTGCCGCAGACGTTCGAGGATGGGGATGTATTTTTCCATGGTCATGCCGCTGTATTTCCAGCTGGTGCCGTTGCGGAATTTAAAGGTATCGTAGCCGGCCTCTTTATGGCGCAGAGCCTCTTCGATCAATTCTTCCGCGCCGTTGTCGTACCAGGCGTGGCAAACCCCGCCGCTGGCGTAGATTTTGACCTGGTCGGCGGGGTTTTCGTCGTTGGACAGCAATTTGTAGACCGGCTGGTCTAAGGCTTTGCCAACTAGATCCCACAGGGCGTTATTGACCCCGGCCCAGGCGCCTTCGGCCACCGAATTATGGCCCTGGTTATTGGTGAGCAGATCGACGTCAAATATATTCTGCCCTTTTAGCATGGGGGTGATATACTGGTCGGTATAGGTCTTGAGCTTGTCGGGGCCGCGGTAGGGGCTGCCCTCGGCAATGCCAACCAGGCCCTTATTGGTGAAAATCTGCACTAGGGCGGCGTCGGCTTTCCAGACGTAGAGCCCGGCGCAGCGCCACAGGTAGTCGCCCTGGTGGGTATAGGAGAGGGGGGTGACTTTGATATCGGTAATGGTGATATCTTGGCGGGGCAGGCCCTGGGCGGGGTGGGCGCGGTCGGTGCGGTCTTGGGTCATGGTTGGGTCCATTCCTTTTATTTGCTGAAGTGTTATTCAAACAATCCAGAATCTACGGCCCGACGGGCGGCTGGTAAACCAACTCGTAGGAAAAACCATGCGAATCGATTCCCATGTGCACGTCTTGACGATGGGCGCACCACCCTTCACCCACAACGACGATATGTCGACCCAACGGCCAGACTGTCCGAGCTTGGTCGAAGATCTTATCCATTATATGGACCGCAAGAAAATAGACCGCACGGTCCTGATTCAGTCTATGTACCACGGCTATGACAACAGCTATATGGCCGATTGCCTGCGGCGCTTTCCCGATCGGTTGCACGGGGTGGCCTTGATTGATCCGGGCAAAGCCGATGCGGCCGCTACGCTGGAACGCCTATATCGGGACGGGATACAGGGCATGCGCTTGTATCCGATTATAGACCAGGACGCCTCGTGGCTGTCGGATCCGGGGCAGGATGCGTTGTGGGCCACGGCCCAGCGATTGCGGGTGCCCTTTACCTGGTTTGGGCGCTGCGATCAAATTCCGTTGCTGGAGCCGATGCTGGAGCACTTTCCCCAGGTCAATGTGATTGTCGACCACCTGGGCGAGCCGGTTTTGTCGCAGGGTCTGGGCGGCGATTTCCGGATGTTGCTAGATGCGGCCCGCCACGCCAATCTCTACATCAAAGCTACCCGCATCGACGGTATTTCCCAAGAGCCCTGGCCGCACCGGGACGTCCATCCTTATGTAAAGGCCGTGTACGAGGCGTACGGTCCCCAACGCATGCTGGGGTGTACCGGCTTTCCCGAAAACGAGGCGCGCGGCGAGGCCGTGGGATTTCGCGTTGTCGAAGAGGAAATGGATTTTCTCGGGGCCCAGGACAAGGCGTGGATTTTGGGCGAGACGGCCGATGTGCTCTACGGCCGCGCCGTTGACTGAAGAAGAGCCAGGTGCCGCCTAGTTTTCGCGGCACCACTGCACGAGAAATTTGAGCATTGCATCCCAATCGTCCTCTAGCTCGTGGCGCAATTGGGCCGGCAAGTGGCTGAGCAGGGATTGATAGGTGACCGCGTAGTGCAGATAAGCCAGCGGTACCGACAGCGTCCACGCCTGGACCAAGGTCGCCTCGTCGGCCCAGGCGCGCCACGGTTTTAAACAGGTATTGTACAGCCACGTCTTGTCGATATCGCCGCTGCCGTACGCCACCAGCATATCGAAAAAAGGGTGCGCCACACAGGCATCGGTCCAATCGAAGAATATGTATTGGCCCGCCTGCCGCGAGACATTGCCCAGATGCAAGTCGCCGTGCACCAGGGTCTGTGGTATGGGCAGGGCGGCCAGTTGGCGGGCCATATCGATAAAACGAGGCATTTGGCCCTCCAAGATCTCCACCTGCCCCTCCTCCAATTGCGCCCTCGTCAGAGGATCGGCTAAAAGCGGCTGCATCTGCTTTTCCAAGCGCTGCAAACGACGGTCCAGACAACCAATGGCAAAGAGCTCGTCCTGACGCGGGACGACTTTTGCTTGCAAGCGGTTATAGAGCTGCAAAACGGCGTGCTGCACCTCTTCATCCGCCGATTCCAAGACTTTGCCGCAATCGGCCATCAACAGCCAACGCCGTTTTTCTTCCAGAGCGAGCACCTCGGGTATATGCCCGGGTAATATCCGCCCCAGACCGTCGGTCAGGTGCGGCTCGTGGACAAAAAGCGGCAGGTCCAGGGCTTCTTTGAAATAAACATTTCCCGTCTTGGTCGGGGCCTTCAGCACGGCGGAGATAGACCACTTCTTTACGACTTCCAACTCGCCGGTGCGCTCGACGTGCCCATCGATCCATGTCGTCACCTCGTCTTCCCAGCCGGCCTGGGTCCAAGGGGCGGGTTTTATATTTTGATCATTCATGCTGTGGGGTGTTCTCCTTTATTTGGCTCTCTACTCTTGAAGGCGTCTGGGAATCTCGTCGGGCGGGCTGTTGGAGGCGTGCTCTAATTCCCTTATTATACATCAATTTGATGTGAAGATGTCCGGATGTTCGGCGGCGAGTCCCTTCGGTGCAGGCGGGAAACAGCCGGCCATTTGGAACTCAATCTGGTATTATATCGATGTAGGATATTGATAGCTGGATATTTGGCGGCGAGCCCCGGAAACCCTGGTGGATAGGGGCCATTTGAACTCAATACATATTATGCCCAGTCAATCGAGACTACCCTTATATAACAACGGGAGGATGCACCATGTATATTGGCTCGCAATTCGGCGCCCAGACCGACGAAGAAATGAAAGTGCTGTCGCAGTTGGGTATTAAGAATGTCGACCAGACCCCCAACCTGGCTTGGAAAGAATGGTCGACGCAGATGTTGCTCGATATGAAAGAACGCTGGGCCAAGCACGATATTTCCCTGGAGATGATCCACATTCCACTGGGTTCGCGCAGTGCCTACCAGAATGGGGCCGGGGCCATTTTCCTCAAGCCCAGTGACGAGCGCGACCGGCAGCTAGACTGGATGAAAGAGACGGTGCGGATGGCCGGCCAGGCCGGTATCCGCGGTCTCAATTACAATATTACCATCCTGGGCCATTTGCGGACGCCCTCCAAAACCGGGCGCGGCGGGGCTACAGTATCGACCTTTGAACTGGACAAGTTGGACCAATCGGCGGACCAGTTCGAGGACGGGCCGGCCGACGAGGACGAGATGTGGGCCCGCATCGACCACTGGCTGCAGGAGATTATGCCGGTGGCCGAGGAATACAAGGTGCAGATGGCCTGCCATCCTTCGGATCCGGGGATTGGCGTCGGCAATACCTATCGGGGCGTGGCCCGGCCTTTGGGTATGGTCGAGGGGTTTAAGAAGTTGATCGAATTGTACGACAGCCCCTACAACGGCCTCAACTTCTGCCAGGGCTGTATGTCCGAAGCCCTGGAGAATCCGGCTGAGGAGATCTTTGACGTGATCCGTTATTTCGGCGAGCGCAAGAAGATCTTCAACGTCCATTTCAGAAATATTAAAGGCGGCCTGGGCAATTTCGTCGAGGTTTTCCCCGACGAGGGCGATATCAATATGATCCGCGCCCTGAAAGTTTACCGGGAGGTCGGTTATGAGCATATGATTATGCCCGACCACGTCCCCGGTATTGGTGGCCCCGAATCCGGCAAAGTGGGCTTTGCCTATACCTTTGGCTATATCCACGCGGCCTTGCAGGCGGTGGAGGAATTGGCTCTGGCCGAGGGGCAGTAGCCGCCTATGCAGCCGCTGCAATTATCCGCGCGGGGTTCGGACCGGGCCACTGGCTATGGGCTTAGCGCCAAGCTGGTGCGTCGGGACGACCGTTTATTTGTCGGCTGGCTTGACGCCCCGGAGCAGGTGGGCGGTTTGGCGCAAATCCGCCTGGGCGTATGCGAGACGGGCAGCGGCCAGTTGCTGCAGACTCAGACCCTGGGCGAGGGTATCGACAATCACTGCGGTCCGGCCTTGGCGCTGGACGGCGGTGGTCGTTTGCACGTCCTAATCGGCGCCCACCACGGCCCTTTCCTCTACCGCTGGTCCGATAATCCGGAGGACCCGGCCAGTTGGAGCCCGGCCGAGCCGTTGGGGCCGGCCGATACCTACCCGAGTTTGGTGGTGGACGCCGAGGGCACGTTGCACCTGATCCAGCGGGTCAAGGATCGGCGCTGGCAGTTGTGGTACCGGCGGCGGCGGCCCGGGGCGTTGCAGTGGGAGGCTCCGGTGGTCTTGGCGGTTAGTCCGACGCCGGGGTACAACCACTTCATGCAATCGTTTACGGTGGGGCCTACAGGCCATCTGCATGCGCTTTTCCAATTCCATTTTTCCGAGGACGGCCAGGCGGCCCACTGTCGCGGCCGGGCGGCGGTATACCTGCGCTCGGAGGACGGCGGCGACTCGTGGATCTACGACGACGGCGTCCAGCCCGAGCTGCCGGTTACCTTTGCGGCGGCCAAGGCCATTTGTCGCTACCAACCCAGCGGCGATCTGCACACCTTTCGCATTGGCTATCACACCGTAGACCGCCACGACAAACTGTGGTTCTATTGTTCGGTGCCGGATGCTCCGGGCGTTATATATACCAATGGCCCCGGCGGTTGGGAGCGCTTAGACCTGGCTGAGCTGACCGACGGCCTTGATTTTAGCGGCGGCCGTTCATCATCGTTTTCGCAGGGACCCGACGGCGATTTGCACCTGTTGTTGGCCTGCCCGCCGCAAGGGGCGACGCCGTGGTACGATCCGGCTATGGAGCTGTACCATCTGCATCTGGACGGACGGGGAAAACGCCGGGGTTTCAAGCAGCTGTCGGAGACCGACCCGGCCCGGGCGAACTGGCTACCGGCTCTGGAGCCGTGGGATTGGGCGCGCCCCGAAGTCTGCTGCAGAGACGGGTTGTTCTACGCCATGACGCGGGGGGTGAATGCGGGCGGGATTGGCGGTGACAATACCAATACCGTGCAGACGGAAGTGTGGCTGGGGAAGATATAGGGCCTGCAGAGACGCAATGGCCTTATTTCGTCTCCGAGACTTCCTCACTTGATTCGATCTTTTCGTCCAACAGGAGCAACGATGTCCAGACCCAATATTATCTACATCGTCGCCCACGACCTGGGCCGCATGCTGGGCTGCTACGGCCGCGGCTTTCATTCGCCCAACCTCGACCGTTTTGCCCGCCAGGGCGCTCTTTTCAACCGGGTCTACTGTACGACTACGGCCTGCAGCCCGTCGCGCGGTTGCGCCTGGACCGGCCAATACGCCCATACCAACGGCCTGATGGGCCTGGTCAACCGCGGCTGGAGCCTGCCGGTGTATCGGCGGACCATTGTCGACCTAATGAACGAGGCGGGCTATCATACGGGGTTGGTCGGACTCGACCACACGCGCAAATTTCGTGAGGATCACCGCTTTGCCGAGTATTTGCCGGCCGATCCGCGCACAGGGGTGGCGGTGGATAATGCCATTGAATTTTTGCGCGGTCGCCAGGATCAGACGGCCCCTTTTTATCTGAATATGGGCACTATCGAAGTACACGGTTCGCAGTGGGGCACCCACTTTGCCAACCGCGAAGAGGGCGGGGCCAACCCGCCGCTGGACCGCTACGGCTGGACCGAGCCCGAAAAGGCGCCGGTGCCGCCCACGTACAAAGACGCCCCGCAGGTGCGGCGGGAACTGGCCAATTACCAGGCCTGCATCAGCTATCTCGACTTTCACCTGGGGCGGCTCTTCAACGCCATTGACCGGTTGGGCTACCGCGATAATACCCTTGTGATGTTTAATACCGACCACGGTATGGAGGGGCTGCGGGGCAAGGGCACGCTGTACGAGTTGGGGATGGAAATAGCCTGTATGATGCGGGGCCCGGGGATTGCCGGTGGGACGCAGGTTGATAACCTGATCCAGAATATTGACTATGTGCCCACTTTTCTCGATGCCATTGGCGCTGCGGTGCCCGACGATATCCAGGGCCAATCTTTCTGGCCGCTGTTGAGTGGGGATAGCTACGAGCCCAAGGAGATGATTTTCGCCGAGCGCAATTGGCACGGAGCCAGCAACGATCCCATGCGCTCGGTGCGGACCGAGAAATACCACCTGATCCGCAATTTCGACCCCTCACTGAAAAGCGCCTGGACACCCGAGACGGTGCCCGAGATTCGGCCCAGTTTTGCATCGTACCCCTCCTCCCTGTTTCCGCCGGGCACGGAGCCGCGTCCCGAGATCGAATTATTCGATCTGGAGCAGGATCCCTACGATTGGCATAATCGGGCCGATGATCCGGGCTTGGCCCCAGTAAAAGAGGATTTGTTGCAGTCCTTAGACCAGTGGATGCGAGAGACGGACGACCCGTTGTTGCAGGGGGCTATCCCCGATCAATTGCATCCCTGGCCCGAGGCGCCGACGCATTGAGTGCTGGGTATGTGCAATAGGCGCTAAGGCAGAGCGAGTCCGAGCTATTGTTGTCGGCAAAAGTAACGGGTTGCTTGGACGTACGTTTGGAGGGCCGGCTTCCAGACGGGCAGTAAACTCGGGGCCTGCGGCCCCTCAGACATCACTGCCCGCCTTCCAGCCAGTCCTCCAAACGTGCTCGATCGCCGGTATCCTTTTTTGATATGCAGGACGCAATACAATCGCCGATGAAATAGGTTTGTTCCAGCGGCGATTTGTATGTGCGATTATCTGTTTTATTTTTCTGTCTGCTGCAGGCCTTGGATGCGCTTGCGCAGCGGCTCCATATCCAGTTTAACAGCGAGCTTTTGGCTTTCTTTGAGCAAGGTATCGGCGCGATTTCGGTCATCGGAATGAGCCCGTTGAAGTAGCACTCCGGCCTGCTCGCAACAGGCGTAAGCGCGTTCAGGTTGGAAGGCATCGCCGTAAAAAACAAGTGCCTTGTCAAAGTGGGCCACGGCTTCGTCCAATCGTCCCAACGTGTGGGCCAGCAGACCCAGCACTCGATCGATAACGGGCGGTTGGCCGGAAATCATAACGCCCTGATAGGGGCGCAGTTGGCGGTATTGCTCCAGGGCGCTTGCTGTATCGCGCTGTCCTGCGGCAATGACCCCCAGGGCGATTCGTGCCTGTATAGATTCGTTGGATTCGCTGGTAGTAAGGGGGGACAAGGGGGTATTTCCATACAATACCTGCTGGGCCAGGCGTTTGGCTTGGGCCCACGGCGCTTCATAGCCCAAAATACGTCCAAGCCAAGCGCCGATAAAAGCGAGCTGTGCCTGTCGCGTCGGATGCAAAATGGCTGGCGTATCCCCTTCCTGCCGGATGTCCTCTTTAAAAGCGGCCAGTTGATGTTCGGCTTGGCCTACCCGGCCGATCTGGGCTTCCATCAGGGCGTATAGGGCGCGATAATTGCATAAATCCAGGCAGGTCCGGGTTGCGGCCCAATCCCCCTGGGAATAGAAGACTTCGCTCTGGACGCCGTTGGCCGCTGTGAGGTACTCGGTATTGTCCTGGGCTGACTTTCTAAGAGACTCGGCGTGTTGCCGGGCGCTGCTCAAATCGCCCACGGCCAGTTTGGCCCGGACCGATAACGCGCCGAGCCGAATTCTTTCGTCGACAGGACGCGGCAGCCCCGCCGTGACGGCCCAGTACTCGTCGGTTGCTTGAGCGGCCTGCCGCATATCCAGGCCATTCAGGTGGCGCTTGATGGTTTGCTCTAGATAATCCGCCTGTGCATCTAAGGGGGTTTTGTCTGCACTTGTCTTTGCTCTTTCGTCGGCGCCCGAGGCAACCAGCAGGTCGGCAACGGGTTTGTGGCCCAGCTGTCGTGCCAAGTGCAGCGGCGTTTTTCCGTCGAGCTGTTGGTGGACCCGATCAGGGCGCTGCCGCAGGAGCGCGGCGACCCGATCGACCTCCCCCAGACCCACGGCGGCAAAGAAATCGATCTGGGCCCCCCGCTCCAGCAACAGTTGGATCACGGGACGGCTTGCCGCTCTTATGCTTTCGGCATGACTGCCGGTATGCTCGACGGCTCTATGCAGGGCCGTATTGCCGAGACTATCCACCGCGTCGATCTGGGCCCCCCGGTCCAGCAGGAGCGCCATCATCCGCACTTCTCGGTCGTCTTGGTGGTGGAAGAAATCCGTGTGCAGTCCGGCGTGGAGGGGAGGGCAACGGATATCCGTTTTATACGGCACGGGCTGGTTGACCAGGGCTGGATCTCGGTCGAGATCCTCGATAATCCGTTCCTCAAGGCCCGCCTGGACTAGGTCGCCCAGGGTATATTCTGCCCCGGCGTTAATCAGTGCTGCAACGATCTGCCCGTTGTTGAGTTTGTGGTCGTGCCGGGCAGTAGAGGCGACGATTGTCTCATTCCTATACGGGGTACGGTTCGGGTCGGCGCCATTGGCCAGGAGCAGTTTCACCATCCCCAAATTACCACCGCGGGCGTTGCCTGCCAGCAGGGCGGGGTCGCGCATATCCGCTCCGTGGTCGATCAATAGCTGGGCGATGCGCAGATGGGCGTCGGTTTCGTGGGCGTATACGTCCGGATTATTCCTGAATAGCAGAGACCTTAGGTCGGTCCTATGGGCCTTCATGGTCCAGCGGGCCTGTTGGGTGGCCAGGTGCGGGTAGCCCTGTAGTATATGCGCTACCATGTCGGCATTGATGGTGTCAATGGCCTCCAGCAAAGCGCGAAACTCTGGGGAGGGCGCGTCAGCCGATTGGGTCATCTCTTTGACTTGTTGCTTCAGGGCGGCCCAATCGTCGCAGCCGTATTGGTGGGCGACGGCGCGGCGGGCGTCCTTGAGTGCGAGTTTAGTCTGGAAGAGCCCGGCGTCGGACAAATCGGCCAGCTCGGGTAGGGCCTGGCGGAGACGGTTTGCCGCCTCTGGATCGCCGACCCGGTACGCCTTGAGCAGATCCTTGGCCTGGTTTTTCAGCTGCCGGAGATTGGGATCGGATGGGAGGGAATTGGGGGCAGACATGGGACACTCCTTCGTCGGGCCTGGGGTCCGCGTGCATCAGGCAGAAAGAGTGTTTGTATATATGATGCTGTTGCCGAATTCTACGCGGCGAAAGCGGCCAGCGGTGATGTGCGGGTTTCGGCCCGTGGCTTTTCCTCCAGCCAATTGAAGACCCGTCTCAAATTCATTGCGGCGGCCGTAGCGACATGCTGGAAATGGACTTTCGCCCGGCCGCGATACCGGGTCCGTCGCATACCCAACCCGCCCACCGCTTGGGAGAGCGTCCCTTCGATCCCGGCTCGAGCCTTATAGCGCTCTTTGAAAGGGTCCTCCTGCTGGGCCTGGCGCGTGGCTTGGACGGCTTCATGCTCGGCCTGGGGTTGCAGACTTAAACTGCGGCCTACCGTACTGTGGGTACACTGGGCACGGACCGGACAGGCCGTACAGCTTTGGGCGGGGAAAAGGACCCGGATCACGGGGTGCTCGTGCCGATCTCGAGCCCACTGCCAGTAGCGATTGGTGTGGCCTTGGGGGCAGGTCACCCTTTCCTGGGCCCAATCGATGTGGAAATGGGTCAGGTCAAAGCCTTGATCGGCTTCGGCTTGCCAACTGGTATCGGGTCGGACCGGACCGAGTAATTCGACGCCAAAGGTGTGCTGGCTTTCGACCAAGAGCGGCCCACTCACATAGGCGGTATCGACCAGGTGGGTGGCCGGCAGCAACCCCTCGGCTTGTAAGTGCTGATGGATTGGCTCGGTGACCAGGGCATCCTGCTGGGGGGCTGGTCGGGTTTCCACATGGGTAATCAGATGGGGCTGATCCGGGTCACAAGTTTCCGTCATATGGACCTTGTAGCCCACCCAGTGGGTCGCCCGTTTACTGGCTTGACGGGCTTGGGGATCATAGGGGGAAACAAGGCCCTCGCTGGCCGGAGGGGTTTCGGCCTCGGTGCGCCAGCGGAGGGCGTCGTCGATTTCGTAGAATTGTTGCACCCAGATCTGCCGCAGCGTTTCAACAGCAGGCACCACCTGGAGTCCAGACCAGCGGGTATCTTGGTAGATCCATTGGAGGAGCGTGCGCCCATCCAACCCGATGGTCTGGGCCAGCCCTCGCCGACCCGCTGGATCGGCGGGCAGTCGATAATCCTGGAGCGGTTGGCCATAGCGCTCAAGCCACTCGATGGGTACGCGTCCCTGGAGAAACGGCGGGGCGGCTTGGGCGAGGGTATTTAACACCTGGCGGACCGCTTCGCCGACTAATTCGACGCGATTTAAGGTGCGGATGGCCCCCAGAATATGCGTCGAATCCGTCCGTTGCTGGCCGCGAGCGGCCACCCAGCCGCGTTGGCTAAATACCGCCAACAGGGTGTCGAAAAGCCGACGCGTGGCCTGCTGCTGGATGAGCCGCCGACGAAACTTGCACAGCACTGAAAAGTCGAAGCCGGCATCACTCAAAGTCAGGCCCAACGCATATTTCCAATCGATGCGACTGCGCACGGCATCGGCGGCTTGGCGGTCGGTCAAATTCTCGGCAAACTGCATGATGGTCACCAAGGCTAAGCGCCAGGGATCTTCGGCCGACTGGCCTCGACGCGGAAAGAGATCGGCAAACTGAGGATTTTCATAGATCGTGCCCAATTCATCCCGCATCTTCATGTAGATACTGCCTTTAGGAAAGGCCGCTTGGGCAATGCGGACGGTCTCTTCCGGCACGGGCTCAATCGGTCGCTGGGACAGAGACATAGACCACCTCGGGGAGAAGGGGGAGAATGGACAACGGGAAATTAGTGCTCTATGATAAAGGCCTCCCTGAATTCGGCAACAGCATCATATATTGATGCAAAAAATCGAAAGTGGAGGTGGCCTCAGGCCTTTTCGCGGACTCGGGGGCTCCCTCTGTGAGCACCTTAGCCTCAATCAACAGAAATCATGCATCCCTGTCAAGCCAAATGGACTTTCGCATCGATGCTATGTAAAATAGATTTCAGGGTATAAAACAATCCTTCCTACAGGATCAACTTTGAGGAATTACTTCATGAGTGTAGAACATTGGCAGCCAACGGTAAGACAACAACAGCAGTGGGAAGAAGAGGGCTTTTTCATCCTGCGCAATCTTGTGCCGCAGGACGTGGCCTTTGACCTGCGCGGGGTGATCAAAAACGAATTGCTCAAGCCCGAGCCCGATGGCCGTCCCGATGGCGATCCGATGGATCCAATGGGCGATACGCCGGAGGCGCGGGCGCGGCGGTTTCGCAAGCTGGGCAATTTCTGCTCTACGGCGCCGCTTATTTGGCATACCTTCCACGCCGGGTCCATGTTGCCGGTGGCGCGGCATTATTTGGGCGACGATATCATCGTCAAATTCAACAGCGTTTTCGTCAAACCCGCTTTGACCGGTAGCGCCACCCCCTGGCACCAGGACAACGGCCTGTGGCGCGACGGCGAGACCGAGCCTTTTAACGCCTGGATGGCGTTAGATCCGGCGACGCGGGAAAATGGTTGCCTGCAGTTTTTGCCGGGTAGCCATAAAGGTGAAATTGTGCCGCATGTGCTGTACGACGATGGCATCCACGCCGAATTGCCGCGCGATCTGGTGCAGGAGACTTTGGCCCAGCGCCAGGTGGTACATATCGAGGCCGAGCCGGGTGACGTGGTTTGCTGGCACAGCAGTCTGTGGCATTATTCGCCGCCCAATCCCAGTCCCAATAGCCGTATCGCCATTGCCGGGGTGTGGTCCAATCCGGCTATTAACGGCCAGCTCAGTCGGCCGCTTAACTGTTGGGGTATGAAGGAGGGCGAGCCGTGTGGTGAATTTCCGCCTGTCCCGGTTGAGATTGAGGGCGGAGAACCGCACAAGCCGGAGCCGCATAAGAAGGCGGTTGGGGTGGTGGGATAGCTGCTGGAGGGCGGTCTCTGGGGTGCCGGCCTCTGGTGGGCAGTGATGCCCGCTTACGGCCTTCCCCCCGCCACCCGGCTGCGCCGCCAGCCCGGCCTCCAGCTGCCCCGCCCCGTTCCCCCACTGCCCACCGCCGGCCAACACCCCAGAGACCTGCGGGGCGTAGCGATTGGGGAATTGGTGTCGGGACGGGATTCAGCAGAAATATGATCGGGTAGGGCGATTGCAACAGTTTTCTGCGTCCGTTATTATACAGACCAGATCTTCCATATTATCCCGTCAAATACAGGAAAACATGAATCACAGCGCCCACAACAAATTGGTGTCCTTTATCTGGTCCATCGCCGACGATTGTCTGCGTGATGTCTATGTGCGCGGCAAGTACCGCGATGTTATCCTGCCGATGTTCGTCCTGCGGCGGCTGGATTGCTTGTTGGAGCCTACCAAGGAACAGGTAGCCGAAGAGGTAGAGTTCCAGCGCCAGGGTGGTTTTGTGGAGCTAGACCCCTTGGGCTTGCGCGACGCCTCCGCCTATGTCTTCTACAATACCTCAGATTGGACCTTGAAGCGGTTGGTCGAAACGGCTTCCAATAACCGGCAGATACTGGAGGCTAATTTCAAGGCTTATCTGGACGGCTTCAGCGCCAATGTGGCGGAGATTATCGATAAATTCAATATGCGCACCCAGGTACAGCACATGGCGGAAAAGAACGTGCTTCTAGAGGTGCTGGAAAAATTTACCTCGCCCTATATCAACCTGACGCCTTCCGAGATGCCGGACCCGGAGGGGCGTAAGCTGCCCGCATTGAGCAATTTGGGTATGGGCTATGTATTTGAGGAGTTGATTCGCAAGTTCAACGAAGAGAACAACGAGGAGGCCGGCGAGCACTTCACCCCCCGCGAAGTGATCCAGTTGATGGTTCATTTGCTCTTTGACCCGCTGCAGGGGCGCTTGCCGCCGAAAATTCTCATTTACGATCCGGCCTGCGGCTCGGGCGGTATGCTGACCGAATCGCAGGATTATCTGGAGGCCGAGGGTGGACCTTTCCAGGTGGCGCCGGGGACCATCGATTTGTACGGCAAGGAGATCAACGACGAGACCTACGCCATTTGTAAGTCGGATATGATGATCAAGGGCAATAACCCCGAGAATATCAAAATTGGCTCGACCCTGGCCACGGACGAATTTGGCGATTTGCGCTTCGATTTTATGCTGTCGAATCCGCCCTACGGCAAATCGTGGGCTACCGAGCAGAAATCCATTCTCGATGGTAAAGTCATCTTGGACAGCCGTTTTGAAGTGCGTCTGGCCGATTTTCGCGGTGTCGAGAGTGCCGTGCCGGCGACGCCGCGCTCGTCGGACGGGCAGTTGCTCTTTTTGATGGAAATGGTCGGCAAGATGAAGTCGCTCAAGGATAGCCCGGCCGGCTCGCGGGTGGCTTCGGTGCACAATGGCTCGTCCCTGTTTACCGGCGATGCGGGGGGCGGCGAGAGCAATATCCGCCGTTATGTCATTGAAAACGATTGGAAGTAGCGGAAAGCTTGATGGAGGAGGTCGGCCAGGATCTATACATGGATTTCAACGACTTCCGCGCCCAAGCAGAAGCGGCCATCAAAGCGCGGCAAGTGAAATTGCCGGCCGGCGAGAAGAATCAGATCTACAACGCCGTGAGTTGGCGCGACGAGAATGCGGCGCGGGTGATCAAGAAGGTGCACCGGTTGAGTGGCGAAAAGCTGGATGCCCTGTTGGATCATTTAGATTGCGAAACGGCGCATCTGGCCGATTTTGGCTATTGGCCGGCGGACAAAGACGGTGAATACCTCGAATACGAAACCGATTCGGACTTGCGCGACGCCGAGAATGTGCCGCTCAAGGACGAAATCCACAGCTACTTTTTGCGAGAGGTGCGGCCGCATGTGGACGAGGCCTGGATTAATCTGGACCAGACCAAAACTGGCTACGAGATTAGCTTCAATAAGTACTTCTACCAGCATACGCCGCTGCGCTCGCTGGAAGAAGTGACGGCGGATATTTTGAAGCTGGAAGAGGAGACGGAAGGGCTGTTGAAGCGGCTGGTGAATTTGGGGGCGGCGTGATGGAGGGGTTTGCGCGGTATGAGGGGTATCGGGACAGTGGGGTTGAGTGGTTGGGGGTGATTCCGGCGGATTGGGAGCTGAAAAAACTCGGTACGGTTTTTGAAGAAAGACGAGAAGTAGTGTCTGATCGAGATTTTCCGCCCCTCTCCGTAACAAAAAAAGGAATCTTACCGCAGCTTGAAAATGCAGCAAAGACGAATGACGGCGACAATAGGAAATGCGTACGAAAAGGCGATTTTGTTATAAATAGCAGGTCAGATAGGAAAGGTTCGAGTGGGGTAGCGAAAGAAGATGGTTCCGTTTCGCTTATCAATATCGTCTTAAAACCATTTGGCATTGATGGTAGATTTTGCGAGCATCTGCTCAAGAGTCACCGTTTTATCGAGGAGTTCTATCGGCACGGCCACGGTATTGTCGCCGATCTCTGGACAACCAAGTATTGGGATATGAAATCAATCTATATCCCATTTCCAGATTTGGATGTTCAACAACGCATCGCCCATTTCCTCGACCAGAAAACCGCCGAAATCGACGCGGCCATCGCCAAAAAGCAACGGCTGATCGAACTGCTCAAAGAGCAGAAGGCCATTCTGATTAACCGCGCCGTGACCAAGGGGCTGAATCCCGACGCGCTGATGCGGGATAGTGGGGTGGAGTGGATTGGGGAGGTGCCGGCGCATTGGGAGATTCGGCGCGTCAAAAATATATAGATGTTTATCACTTCAGGACCTAGGGGGTGGTCTGATTACTTCTCAAACGAAGGGCCGTATTTTTTGCAGAGTGGCAACCTCAACAATTCTGTTGGAATAGAACTCTCACAAGCAAATAGAGTAATCCCTCCGAAAGGTGCTGAGGGTAGACGTACAAAATTGAGAAACAACGATGTCTTGGTATGTATCACAGGGGCTAATACAGGTAGAGTCGCACTCGCTGTAATCTGTGGAGAGGAGGTGTTTATAAATCAACATCGCCACCCTCATCGCCCACGCCGTCACCGGCAAAATCAAAGTCTAGAAGCAGGTCCCCATGCCCAGCCAAACCGACGAACGCGCCCTTGAGGCCTGTATCGAACGCGCCCTGGTGGGCCACAGCCGCGAGGAATTACAGCAAAAGGCCGGTGTCAAAGAAGAAGCCGCGCTGGCCAAGTCGGCACTGTATTACACCGGCTCGGGCCACGGGTATTACTTTGGCTGGTCGGCCGATTACGACAGAGACTTCGCCCTCGACACGGCCAAATTCTGGGGGTTTCTGGAAGATACCCAGGCCGAGCAATTAGCCGAATTACAAGACCAGCCCAATTGGCAGAGCCTAGTCTTAGAACGCCTCGACCGCAAGCTCAAGCGCGACGGCATCGTCAAAGTGCTGCGGGGCGGCCTGGACATTAACAACGTCCACCTGACCCTGCTCTACAGTGCCCCGTATAACGACCTCAATCCCGAAGTAGCCGAGCGCTTCGAGCACAACGTTTTTTCCATTACCCGCCAATTGCACTACAGCAAAGAGAACCCGCTGCTGTCTATCGATATGGTTGTCTTTATCAATGGCCTGCCCGTGGCGACGATGGAACTGAAAAACGAATGGACCAGCCAGAACGCGACCCATGCGCAAAAGCAGTACAAGAATGACCGCGACCCCAACGAGCCGCTGCTGAATTTCGCCCGCTGCCTGGTCCACTTTGCCATGGATACCGACCAGGTCTTTATGACCACCAAGCTGGATAAACAAAAGACGCACTTCCTGCCCTTCAACAAGGGCAACGAGCTGGGCAAGGGCAATCCGGTCAACCCTAACGGCCACAAGACAGCCTATTTGTGGGACGAGGTCCTCACCCGCTACAGCCTGACCAATATTATCGAACACTACGCCAAGTTGGTCGGCAGCAGAGACCGGGATCCGATCAGCAAGAAGACGCTCTTTTTCTCGCGCTACCACCAATTGGAGGTCGTGCGCAATATCCTCGCCCACGCGGCGCAACACGGCGTTGGCCATACATATCTCATCCAGCATTCGGCCGGGTCGGGCAAATCCAATTCCATCACCTGGACCGCCTACCAGCTTATCGAAGTCTACCAGCCCGGCGCTCAGACGCCCCTATTCGATTCGGTGGTGGTGGTTACGGACCGGCGTGTGCTCGACCGCCAATTGCGCGACAATATCAAGCTCTTTTCCGAAGTGAAGAATATCGTTGCTCCTGCCGATAGCTCACAGGATCTGAAGAAGGCGCTGGAGACGGGCAAAAAGATTATCATCACCACCATCCAGAAATTTCCCTTTATCGTCGATGGCATCGCCGATCTGTCCGATAAGAAATTTGCCGTTATCATCGACGAGGCCCACAGCTCGCAAAGCGGTTCGGCCGCCGACAATTTAAACCGGACCCTGGGCAGCACCGACGAGGATGGACCCGACGAAGTGCAGGACCTGATTTTGCAGACCATGCGTCAGCGCAAAATGCAGGATAACGCCTCATACTTGGCCTTTACTGCGACGCCGAAAAATGCCACTTTGGAGCGTTTTGGCGAAAAAACGTCCGAGGGCACCTTCAAGCCCTTCCATCTGTATTCCATGAAACAGGCCATTGAAGAAGATTTCATCCGCGACGTATTGGCCAATTACACCACCTACAAAAGCTATTACGCCATTGAAAAGTCGATAACGGACAACCCACTGTTTGAAACGGCCAAAGCGCAAAAGAAATTGCGCGCCTATGTGGAGGGCCACCAGGAGACCATCGAGGTCAAAGCCGAGATTATCGTCGACCATTTCATGGAAAAGTTCGTGGCCTGCAAAAAGCTTAAAGGCCAGGCCAAAGCCATGGTGGTGACACGCAATATCGAATCGGCCATCCGCTATGGGCTGGCCATTCGCCGGGCATTGAAACAGGCCAAGACACCCTTTGGGGCTATTATCGCCTTTTCAGGTACCAAGAAAGTGGATGGAATCGATTACACAGAGGATTCTATCAACGATTTTCCTGCGCCGAAGGCCCAGGGCGATCCGAAAACGTTGGAGGAACATTTCGACAGCGATCAGTACAGAATATTGGTTGTCGCCAATAAATACCTCACCGGCTTTGACCAGCCCAAACTGTCGACGATGTATATCGACAAGAAGCTGCAAGGGGTGCAGGCCGTGCAGGCCCTGTCGCGCCTCAACCGCTGCGCCCCGGCGCTGGGCAAGCGCACCGAGGATATTTTCGTATTGGACTTCTTCAACACTACCGAGGAAATCAAGCACGCCTTCGATCCTTTCTATACCTCCACGACGCTTTCTTCGCCTACGGACGTCAACCTGTTGCACGATATCAAGGATGCCCTCGACGCGCCGGGCGTATACGACTGGGGCGAGGTGGAGCGCTTTAACGAGCTTTACTTCGCAAACGCAGAAGCCGAAGAACTCAGTCCCATTATCGATACTTGTGCCCAGCGTTTTGACAGCGAATTGGAACTGGACGACGACGAAAAGGCCGACTACAAAATCAAAGCCAAACAATTCGTCAAAGTCTACGCCCAGGTGGCCTGTATTATTCCGTTTGAAAATGTCGCCTGGGAAAAATTGCACTGGTTTTGAAATTTCTCATTCCCAAGCTGAAGATCCAGGATAGGGACAAGGACCAGTTAGACGGATTGCTAAACAGCATCGATCTATCGACTTATGGGTTGGAGCGCAAGCAACTTCAGGCCAAAATTGCCCTGGACGCAGCGGAGAGCGAAGTGGACCCGCAGACCTCCAACGTGCGCGGCGTGCACGGCGGCGAAGAGGAGAAAAGTCCCTTGGACGAAATTATCCACGCTTTTAACGAGCGCTTTTTTGCCGGTTGGGAAGCTACGCCCGAAGAACAGCGGGTAAAGTTCGTCAATATCGCCCGGCACGTGATGAACGACCCCAAATACCAGAGCCAGGTGGTGGACAATACCGACGAACAGAATCGCCGGTTGGCTATTGAAGACCTGATTGAAGAGGCGATTAAAAAAGAACGCCGGCGCGAATTCGATCTCTACCGGAATTACGCCCAGGATCCAGAGTTCAAACAGGCCTTCAACGCTAGTATCGTACGATTGCTGTTGAATGGGGAAGGAATTGAGAAACTACTCGGCGCGGATGCGGAGAAAGATCCAGGTGAAGAGGCTTTTAAAAACCTGGTCGGCCGCTGGAAAGGGCGCAGCACGACTGATGAACTAATGAGAGAACTCCGAGGCGAAGAATAGCACAATGGCCGTATTAGTCGATACCAATGTTATTTTCGATGTTTTAAACGCCGATCAGGAATGGGGCCAATGGTCGCGCGACAAATTGGCCGAATACCGTGGGCAACTGACGATTAATCCGCTGATCTTCGCCGAAATTTGCTACGGGGCGGATTCGCAACAAGAAGCCGAGGAGATTGTCGAAGGCTTCGGCTTGCACTTTGAGAATCTATCTCAGGATGCCCTCTATCTCTGCGCCAAGGCCTATAGCGCTTATCGGCGGCGCGGCGGTGAGAAAACCGCTCCACTAGCGGATTTCTTTATTGGAGTACACGCCGAAGCACTTTCCATTCCTATTCTCACACGAGATGTAAGCAGGTACAAGACGTACTTCCCAAAGGTCACTCTCATTTCTCCATAAATAACATAAGTAGCTGAAAAGTATCACTTTGTATGCTTTGAAAATTTCTTTGTGGCTTTGACCAAAAAGAGTATGCATCGTAAAATGGTCATGACTATTTTACGATGCATACCCTTTTTGGCTAGAATTTATCGTTAGTGCCAGCGGCTACCGGCCTTTCAGCCAATAACCCGCATCGGCAGCGGGGCCGCCTCCGGATCGATACCGAAATTTAGCGCCAGTCGCTGGTCGCCGCGCTGGAAGGCCACCCGGCCCGAACCCAACGGCGCCTCGACTCCGGGCGCGTCCAACAAAGGGTAAGCGCTGTAGTCGATGGCCTGGCCGTCGATCCGGTGCGGCCCGGCATACTCCATATCCAGGCGCACCCCGGCAAAAGTATCCATGGCCACCCGGCCCTTGTCTGGCCACCCCGTCAAATCGAACGGGGCGTTGCAGCGGGCGCTTCGATAACTTTCCAGGCTCCCCACGTCCTCCATTTCCACGGCTTCCATCACAAAACCGGCGTTGCAATCGTCAATGCGCAACAGCCAGCCGTCGATCCAATTGCCGTCTTTGCCGGCCTCGTGGATATCCTCCCAGCGGTAGGGGCCAATAGGTCGTACACCGACGCAGAAATCGTTCATATCGGCGAAGAGCCAGCCGCCTTGTTCCTGCCAGGCGTGGCCCTTGGGCAGAAAGCAGTTGACGTAGGGGGCTTCGTCGCTGGGTGGGATCTGGTAGAGTGCGATGAGCGTACCCTGGTGCTGCATCATGCGCTCGTACGGGGAGGCGCCAAAGAGGCGGTCCGGCACTTGCAAAAAGGGCTTGCCGGTGGCGACGCTGCGGCCGACGCGCTGCGGCACTTCCGGCAAAAAGGCGCTAAAGCGGCGCGGCGACCGGTAGGGGTGGTTGCAACAGATCTTGGCCTGGTGCCGAGGGCCGGTCCAGGTCAAGTCCCAGGCGGTCAGGTCGATGGGTCCGGCCGGGGCACCGGGCAGGCCGGTCTGAGTCGAGCCCAGGGCGAAGGAGCGGCTCATATAGGTGTACTTGCGCACCGGCTCGGGCGGGTGGTCGAGATGGCGATAGATAGCGCGGGGTGCCTTGGTTTTGCGCACTATATGAGGCACCCTCCGGTCCAGGGCCAGTTCGGCCAGCAGGGCGGGGGGCCGGTAACGGGCCGCCACGGCCGGGGCGGCATAGCCCTGGCAATGGCGCTGGGGGTCGAATTCTTCGTCGCCAAAGTAGAGATAATTGAGCGCCTGGCCGGGGCCCACTTGGGTCCAGGTATTGACATTGCCCTCACGGCTGTGGCCCCCGGCGTAGGCACCGTGGAAATATTCGAGGGCCATATCGGCTAGTAATAACTCGACCATCTGACGGGCCTGGTGGCGCATATGCGGGTCACTGGCGTGCTCGGCCAGGGCCAGATAGGGGACGAAATGCTCGTTGTGGTAGCCGGTCGAATCGTATTCGTAATGACCCATGGTGGCGGTGCGGGCTATGGTGCCCAACAACCAGCGGCTGGCCTCGGCGTGGAGGGCGGCCGGGGGCAGGCCGTTCCAAAATAGTGGCTCATCGGCCCAGCGCTCGGCGGCCAAGAGATTGCCGACATAGAACATGAGCCAATGGTTTTCGGTATTGCCCCGTTGTTGCAGACTGTCGGTGAACATCCGCTTTATCGGGGCCACAGCGGCGGTCGGGATGCGGTCGTCCCAACGGCACAAGAGGAGGATGCCGGGGATAATATTGAAGGGCCCCGGTTCCAACTCCCGGTCAGTAAGTTGTACTAGTTCCTGGGGGTCGGCCTTGCAGGCCAGGGCGGCGTGGAAACCCCACAGCGAGCGGTATGTGCCGGTTTTATAGTAGGCCTCCAGCATTTGCTGGGCCCGTTGGTCGACCTGGCGGTTATAGGTTTGTTGGCTCATGGGGCCACCTCCGGCGGAACAATGACTCGCACAGTGTCGAAAGCGCCAAGCTGGCGCCAGTGGTCGCCGTTGTCGTCGCTGCGCCACAGTCCGCCCGGGGTGGCACCGGCCAGCCAGGGGCCCTGCGGATTGGGGTGGGCGGCGATGGCCGATACCAGCAGAGACGGGCCCACGCGCCGCCAGGTCGAAGCGCCGTCGCCCAGGCAAATGCCCTCTAAGGTGCCGGCGAGAATGCGGTCGGCGGTGGCGCCCAGGGCAAAGACGGTTTCGTTGTCGCGGCCATGGCCGGCGCGCTGCCAGGCGCAGCCGTCGGACGAACGCCAAATGCCGTCCTCGTCGGTGCCGGCCCAAATCCAGTCAAAGGCGTGCAGGAGGGCGCGGCAGGGTCGCCCCTCTAGATCGGTGCGCTGCCAGTTGTCGTTTTTTTCGGTGTATAGGAGGACGCCGTCTTCGGTGCCCACCAGCCATTCCCCCGGGGCGCCGGGTCGGGCCAGGACGGCATTGCTGAAGCGTTGGTCCAGGGCCAGGCCGTTATTGCGACTGTGCCAGCGGCCGGCGCCGTGCTCGTCGCGGCGGCCGAAGGCCAGACCGTAGGGGGAAGCGGCCACCACCCCCGGGTCGCCCGGGGCCGGGGCGATGGCCAGCACCTCGGTGAGGGTTTCGTCGTGAAGCTGGACCCATTTTGACCGGTCGCGGCGGACCTCCCACAGCCCCCAGAGGGCGGCGCAGATAAGACGTTGGGGTTGGCGGATTATGTCGTTTATTGGGTAGCCCTGTCCGCCGATCCCATCCCAGTGCAGAGCGTCGCCGCTGCAGTGGAGGCCGTTGGCGCCCAGCAGCCAATTGGTTGAATCGAGCCCCGCCGTTGTCATGGGAATCCCTCGGAAAAGCCGCTTTGTTTTGTCGCAAAGGCGCTACTGAGCGGCGTTTACCCGTGTATGCGTTGCCAGATGGTGTCCAGTACGGCGGCGTTGCCTACCGCGTTTGCGGCGGGGATCACAGGCTCGGCCTGGCCGGCCACCACCTGCGCCAGATGGTCGGCCTCCAGAGCGTAGATATAGCCGCCCTGGTCGACGGCGATCACTTCTTCGGGCTGGCCTTGGCGGCGGACGATAAAGCCGGCGTGGTCGGGTGCCGGTTTCCACGGTTGCGGCACGAAAATGCTGCCCTGGGTGCCCAGCAATTCGGCCTGGGAGCTGCCGGCGCTGCGGATGCCGACATCGAAGAGGGCGACCAGGCCACTGGGAAAATGCAGGCTGACGGCCAGGGTTTCGTCGACACCGGTCTCTGCGCCCAAGGTCCATACCGCCGCGATATCGTCGGGCTCTTGGCCGGCGAGCATGCGGCTGAAATTGATGCAATAGCAGCCGACGTCGTAGAGGCCGCCGCCGCGCAAGTTTGGGTCTATGCGCACGTTGTAGTCCGAGCCCAGACCGTAGCAGAAACTGCTGCGGATGGCGCGTAAATCGCCAATGGCGCCGTCTGCTACTATCTCGCCCAGGCGCTGGGTCTGCGGATGGGTCCGGTACATGAAGGCCTCTAAGAGTACCACGCCAGCTTTTTCAGCGGCTGCGATCATCTCTTCGCATTCGGCCGGGGTTACTCCCAGCGGCTTTTCGCAAAGGATATGCTTGCCCGCCGCGGCGGCAGCTAGTACCGGCTCGCGGTGCAGGGGGTGCGGCGTGGCCACGTATACGGCGTCGATCTCTGCGTCGGCCAGCAGGTCCTGGTAGGAACCGTAGGCTTTGGCAAAACCGTGTTGGGCGGCAAAGGCCTGGGCTTTGGCCAGGCTGCGACTGCCTACTGCGCCCTTGGTGCCCCATTTGGCGTGGGCTAGGTTTTCGGCGAAGGTGCCGGCGATACCCCCGGCCCCGATAATGCCCCAAGTTAATTTTTTTGTCATATCCGCAAAGCCTCCCGTGAGAGATTTCCTGCCTCCAGACAGGTTTATACCTCGGAGTCCATACTATCGGTCACCACATAGTATCTGGGATCGTCAATTGAGGTCTCGATAATTTGGCCCAAATCGGCGTTGGCGCGCAAAAGCAGCATGGTGCAATCGGGGCTCAGATGCTTGAGGGTCACCGTTTTCCCCAAACTGACGTATTTGTCCACTAGGTTATTGATCGCTTCAATGCCGGAGTGGTCGCTCACTTTCGATTCGATAAAATCAATTTCTACCCGGTCGGGATCTTCGCGGACGTCGAACTTTGAATTAAAGGTCTGGACGGCGCCAAAAAAGAGGGGCCCCCAGATTTCGTAGACTTTGGTGCCGTCTTCCTTAAAGCGCTTGCGGGCGCGAATCATGCGGGCGTTTTTCCAGGCGAAGACCAGTGCCGAGATAATTACGCCCGTTATCACGGCGACAGCCAGATCCTGCCATACGGTAATGGCCGAGACGATGAACAAGATAATTGAATCGGCCAAAGGGATCTTATTGATAATCCTGAAACTGCTCCAGGCAAAGGTGCCAATTACCACCATGAACATGACCCCCACCAGCGAGGCCAGGGGTATTTGTTCTATTAGGGCGGCGCCGAACAGCACAAAGCACAGCAGGGCCACCGCCGCCACTACTCCGGACAGCCGACCGCGCCCGCCCGAATTCACATTGATGATGGACTGGCCGATCATGGCGCAGCCGCCCATGCCGCCAAAGAGGCCATTCAGGATATTGGCCCCGCCCTGGGCGATACATTCTCTATTGCCGCTGCCCCGGGTCTCGGTCAGATCGTCGATTAGATTCAAGGTCATCAGCGATTCAATAAGACCCATGGCGGCCAGGAGGAAGGCCGTGGAAACGATGAGGCCCCAATTGCCCGCCAAGGTGTGCAGCAGGCCCAATAGCTGCCACTGCAGTGTGGGCAGCGAGCCTTTGAGTCCTTCGCCACCGCCGGCGCGGATAAAAGAGCCGACGGTATTGACCTCTATATTGCCCAATATGGTGATGGCGGCGACAATCGCGATGGCTGTCAGGGCGGCGGGGATTTTTTTCGTCAATTTGGGCAAGACGAATATGATCCCCATAGTCAGGGCGATCAGGCCCAGCATAAGGGCCAAATCGCCGCCGGGAAGCCATTGCATCTGACCGCCGACATTCTCTTTGAAGAGCTCCAACTGTGAGAGGAATATGACAATGGCCAGACCGTTTACAAAGCCCATCATAACGGGATGGGGGATAAGACGGACGAATTTCCCTAGCCTGAAGACGCCGGCCAGAAACTGCATGAGGCCGACCAGCAGCAAGGTTATAAACAACCACTGCAGGCCCAGATTGTCGATGGGCTCGGCCAAAGAGAGACCGTGTTGGTTGCCCTGCTGGATCATGTGTACCATGACTACGGCCATGGCCCCAGTCGCCCCGGAGATCATACCGGGTCTGCCGCCGAAAAGGGCCGTGACAAGGCCCATGATAAAGGCGCCGTACAAGCCGACCAGGGGATCGACGCCGGCGACAAAGGAGAAAGCTACTGCTTCGGGTACCAGGGCCAAAGCCACGGTCAAGCCTGAAAAAACATCGTTTTTGGGGTTGGGGGTGAAATGGTTGAAAAATCTTCTCAAGTATGGACCGCCTCGTGGAGAAAAGTGAAATCACTGTACACAACACGCCCGCGCAATTAAACACGGGCGTGTCCATTGGCGCGGGCGTGTTGTGTACGGTGACTTTAAAACAAAATCGATGATAGTAGCACTGAGATATGATAGTAGCGCGGAAACGAAATCTGTCAATACGTAATTGCCGCCGGCCCACCCGTTCCCAGCTATTAAATAGCAGTATTGATTGTGTCGCGGGGGCTACTTTTCGATGTGTATTTATGTACATTTATCCCTACCCGTAGTGGCCTTTGAGATCGCCCACCAACAGAAAGACACGATGCAATCGCTACTGGCAGACCATAAAATAGACCGTATAGAACACCGCACCTTGACGCGGCGTTACCCCCGTCCCATTGGTTATAACGCCCAGGGAGGTCCGCACGGCCAAAACGCCGAGGTCGTCGCCTGCCGGCTCTATACCGACCAAGGGGCCCGGGGCTGGGGGTTTTGTCTGGCCTCGGACGAGGAGATGGTGCGTTTTGTCGGCCAGCCGCTGACCGCCCTATTCGATCCGGCCACCGGCACCCTGCCCCACGCCCTGAGCATAGACCGGGCGCTGCACGATCTGGCCGGGCAGATCCTGGGGCAGCCGGTGTGGCAGATGCTGGGAGGGCACGGCGGTCCGACCATCTCGGTATATAGCGGCGCCATCTACTTTGACGATCTGGACCCCAAGGGCCAGGACCCCGGTGTCGAGGGGCTGCTGCAGTCGTGCCGCCAGGACGCGGCGGCGGGCCACGCCCATTTCAAGCTCAAAATTGGCCGCGGCCACCGCTATATGGAACCCGAGGCTGGCCTGGCCCGCGACGTAGAAGTGACCCGTCTGGTGCGGCGGCACTTCCCGCAGGCCCAGTTGCTGGTAGACGGCAACGACGGCTATACCCCGGAGGGCATTGGCCGCTATCTGGAAGAGGTGGCAGACTGCGGTTTGTACTGGGTGGAAGAGGCTTTTGCAGAAACGCCCGAAGGCCTGGAAGTGCTGGGTGCCGCCATTGAGCGCCACAGTCCCGGCACCCTTATCGCCGATGGCGAGGCGCGCAACGGCCGCTTGCAGGACCCGCCCGGCTTGTATGGCAAGTGGGAGGCCGAGCACCTCGAAGAGCTGTACGCCTTGTGCGGGCAGGGGCTGATCGATGTTTTGCTGATGGATATTGGTGCCATGGGTTTTACCGCCTGGCGGCAGGTGATGCCGCGCTTGCTGGAGCTGGGGGTGCAGGGCTCGCCGCACGCCTGGTCCGAGCCCTGCAAGACCTATTACGCGGCGCAGCTGGGCGGCGGTTTGGGCGGGGTGCCCATTGTCGAAGGGGTACCGGGACGGGTAGACGGGGTCGACGATTCGGAATACCGGTTGCAGGACGGGGTGCTCAGACTGCCGACTGCGCCCGGGTTTGGCATGCACCTGGAAGATTGAACGCGGCATCCGTGAAGATCGAAACCTGGCGCACGGCCCGTCTTGTCGCCCAGCGTTTGGGGCCCCAGCATCGGGCCGATATTGGCCGACTGCACAGCGACCGCGCCGTTATGCGCACCCTGTCGGCCGACGGCCAACCGCTTACTGATGACCAGACGGCCTCCGGCCTGGAAAAAGCCGTTGGCCACTGGGGCCGGCACAGCTTTGGCCTGTGGGCCTTTTACCGGCGGCAAGACCGCGCCTTTATCGGTCGTGGCGGCCTGCATCACTATAGGCTAGAAGATCTGGACGATCCAGACCAGATAGGCTTGGCCTACGCGGTTTTGTCGCCCCATTGGGGCCTTGGCCTGGCCACGGAAATGGCGACCGGTATTTTGCAGCGGGCTTTTGCCGACTTGGCCTTGGGGCAGGTGGCTTCGTGGACCCTGCCCGACAATAAGGCATCGCAGCGTATTTTGGCCAAGTTGGGCTTTGCCTACCAGCGCGATTTTGTCTTTGCCGGATTGCGGCACCGGTTTTACTTGATAGCCAAGGACGATTTTGCGACACAGGCCGTTCCGTGCCGCTAACCCACCCGCGGCCGCACCACGGTCACCCCGTCCTCCTCGATCAACGGCCGATTGTAGATATAGGGCGGCTCCAGCACCGCCTGCTGCGCTTCGGTCAGCTCGGCCACCCATTCGGGCTGGCTGGTCTGGTAGGTGCCGCCGGCAAAGTGCAGGTATTTGGGCGAGTAGCGGTAGAGCAGCGAGCGCCGTTCGTGTTTGGCGGTCCAGGGCAGCGTGCCGTGCAGGGTGGCCTCGTTGAAAATGACCATATCGCCGGCCTTGCAGGGGATATTGTAGACGATTTCCTGGTGCTCCTCCCAGCCCTGGATTTGGGCCGGCAGCGGGAAATTGGCCTTGTGGCTGCCCGGCACCACGCACAGCCCGCCATCGCCTTGGTTGACATCGGCCAGCTGAAATTGGCAGACGATCATGCCGCAGCGCATAGTGTCGTTGGCGTAGGCGTAATACTGCGCCCCGCCAAAGGTGCGGCTGGTGGAGCCGTGCAGAATAAGTCCCTCGGAGCCCTTGCCACCGCACAGCATAAAGGGCGAATGGTCCATTTTCCAGCCGCGGCCGAAGAGGGTATCGAGATAGGGAACTAGGCGCGCATGGGCCAATAAGTCGCGGAAGGGCAGGCAATGGGGTTTGTCCCATTGGAGCATGCCGGTGAACATACCGCGCCGTTTTTCGCCCACCAAATTGCCGCGGGTATTGTGGTTGCCGTCCTGGCCGCGCCGGTCTTCGTTGGCGTCAAAGGCGCGGTTGAGGGCGTCGACTTCGGCGGTGCTGAGGAAACCGGGCACTTTGAGGAAACCCTGCAGGTCAAAGAGGAATTTTTCGGTATCGTTCACGTCCGACTCCTGGTATTATCTGGTTGACTGCGAAAGGATTAGCCGACGAGGGTTTTTTGGCACTGAAATACGGCTAATTGACGCCTCGTTCTGGGCAATAGAGCAAAAATACCCCGAAATTGCCGATGGTAAAGCGGATAATCTAGGTTTTATAAAAGCTCGGGCAAGAATTGAATGGGCGAGTGAATTTGCCTATTTTGGCTCATCCTATCCAGACGAGGTGCTGGTCCTATGACTGAAGCCGCCCTTGACGGCCCCCAGGCCCGGCTCAATCGGAACGCCCCCGGCCCGTGAGCGCGCCCGACAAGCCCACCTTCGGCACCCCTATCCCCGGTGCCCACTACCAGAAACGACCGGGTTGCTACGCCCTGATTACCCGGGGCTATTTGCTCGCCGTGGTGCGGGTGCGCGGGGGCGGTTACGATCTTCCGGGTGGCGGCGCCGAGCTGGGCGAGAGCAAGGGGGAGACCTTGGCGCGGGAAGTGCGGGAGGAAATCGGTCACCAGATTGTGGTCCAGGCCGAATTGGGTACGGGTATCGCTTATGTCGAGTCCAAAGGCGAAGGATATTTTGAAAAAATCTGCACCTTCTACCATTGCCATCTGGTCGATGGCCCGCCCGTGGCCTCGGAGGAGGACCACATTTTGGAGTGGGTATCCGTGGCCCAGGTCATGCGTGAAACGAATCCGACAATTATCCACTATTGGGCGTTGACTCGGTTGGCCGAGAGATTGAATATTCCCCATGGCCCATCCTGAAATCCACCCCTGGCGCAAAGAGCCCGGGCCGCGTGTCTCCGGCGACCGGCCCCTCGACAGCGCCAAGGTGCAGGCCCCTTGCATTGTCCGCGCCCCCGAGGGCGGTTTCCGTCTGTTCTATACCGCCGTCGGCCCCGGCAAGCCCTTTCCCCGCTGCCAGGGCTATTTGCTCAGTGCGGTCTCGGAGGACGGCTTGGTCTTTACCGAGGAGCCCGGCATCCGCCTGGCCCCGCAGCCCGAATTGGACCATGTTTCGCTACGGGTATTGGCCCCTTCCATTGCGCCCTGTAGCGGCGGTTGGCGGATGTATTTCGAAGGCCGCGGCCCGGCCAGCCGGCCCCCGGTCATCTGCAGCGCGGTCTCGACCGATATGCTGCACTGGGAGCTGGAAGAGGGCATCCGTCTGCAAAATCTGGGTGGTCTGGGCGGGCCCCGTTACTTGCCCCTGGCCCAGGGCGGCCGGCTCTTTTGCTGCAGTCGGGAATTCGGCCCCGGTGGCCGCTTGGCTGGCCCGAAGCTGTCGACCAGCGTGATCAGCGCCCGCACGCTGGACGGCCTTCATTTTGATATTGAGCCGGGGTACCGGTTGCGCGATGGTCAAAGCGACTGGGACGGGGCCGGGATTACCGCCGCCGAAGCCATTGTGCCGCTGGCGGACGGTCCGTGGACTCTAATCTATTCGGCCTGGCAGGATGTGCCGCCGGGGACCCAGGTGCCCCCGCACCCCAGCCAGGATCCCGCCGCCGAGGGCAGTCTGGATTTTGCCGCCTTCTCCATTGCCTCGGATCTGGCTGGGTATCGTTCGCGTATCTTTGTTGCTCACAGCGGCGACGGGCTGTCCTGGGAGGCGGGCCAGTGCATTGTCGAGGGTGGCGGATATCAGTCGGCTGATCTGGACGGGGTCCACGCCGAGGATATGTCGGTTATTGCGCTCGACGACGGGAGGTACCGCATGTACTACGCCGCCTGTGATAGGGCCGGCAATTGGCGCATTGCCAGCGCCGTAAACGAGGAGGGACGAGCTTGATTCGCCTGTTGGCTTTTGATCTAGATGGCACGCTATTGGACGAGGCTTACCAGGCCTCGGCGGTTACCTGGCAGACCCTGGGCCGGTTGGCCGAGGAGGCCGAATTGACACTGGCGGCGGTGAGTGGCCGTAGCGTCCGCCGTTGCCTCGAACCGCTGGCCCCCTGTCCCCAGGTACTGCCGCGGCTGTATGTTTGCGGCTACAACGGTGCTGTCGCTATGGGGCCCCAGGCCAATGGGCGCCGCGCCGTGCTTTTTGAGCAGCGGTTGTCGGGGGAGGTCTTCGCTGCGGTGATGGACTATGTCCATCAATACGATTTGAATCTAGTCTATTGTCGCTGCGAGGCCGGCGCTGACGGCCTCCTCGAAGAGTATCGCTTTGCCCGCCACACGGCGGCGACAAAAGATCGCTGGGATGGTCCGGGTTATGTCCTCGACCCGCACCTGGTAGAGCGGGTGCGCAGCGGCGAATTGGGCATTCCGCCCAAGATTATGTTGCTCACTGACCCGGGCCAGCGCGATCTCCATATCGATCAGTTGCGACGGCTGCTGGGCGAGCAGATCTATATGACCTGGCCCATGGATGACCGCTTTGAAGTTTTGCACCCGGCCGTCGATAAGGGCTTGGCTATCCGCACCTTGTCCCAACATACGGGTGTGCCGTTGGAGCAGATTATGGCCATTGGCGACGGCCACAACGACCTGCCCATGCTGCGCCAGGCCGGGCTGGGGGTGCTGATGGGCGATGCCAAAGAGCCTGTGCGCGAGGCGG